>Ga0335394_10001883_pt1 | contig 23586 bp, 18 predicted proteins | sample MAT03_FD_205741 | JGI IMG/M metagenome (GOLD analysis project Ga0335394, IMG submission 205741) | Freshwater microbial communities from Lake Fryxell liftoff mats and glacier meltwater in Antarctica - MAT-03 (spades assembly) (version 2) ...
GATCTTGGGGGGCGTCGTGTTGACGCTGGGGGGCGGCGGCGGAATCACCTGGCAGAGGAATTTCTCACGAACGAAGCGACCTCGAAGAATGGGCGAGGTCTCATCGGCGTGAGTGAGCACGGTCATGACGCTGGCGTGGGTGAGCACGCCGGATCGCTGACCGGGAGGAAGATCGACCATTGCGAAACCCTCGGCGGGCGGCGGGACGCCATAGACCTTCGCGAGCGGCGCATTGACGAAGCTCGCGCTCGACGTGAGCAGCGTCTCGACGGTGTCGCCACCCGCCAGCACTGCGTGTGCGGTGAAGCGCAGCGTCTCTTCCACCATGGCGCTCTTGAGCTCGGGGGTGAACGCCGGGCCGAGCGCGACATCCTTCGATGCGGTCTCGAGCTGGGCCAGACCCAACCATTGCCGGTGAAAGCTCTTGATGCCGTCGACGGCGCGCGGGTCTTTCAGCATCCGGCGCGCCGCCCTTTCGACGCCATCCGGCGCGGACAGCCTTCCAGCTGCTGCATCATCGAGCAGCTGGCTGTCGGGGGTCGACGCCCAGACGAAGAAAGACAGGCGAGTCGCGAGCTCGTATCCGCTGAGCGCACGAGTCGACGAGCTCGGCCCTTCGGCGGGCTCGACGCGATAGAGGAACTGCGGCGACTGGAGCATGGCCTCGATCGCAAGCTGGATGCCTCCGGCGTAGTTCGAACGTGCGGCCTTGTCGGCATACAGCGCCATCAGGGCGGAGCGCTCGCCTTCGTCCAGTGGGCGTCGAAAGGCTAGCCGTCCGAACGTGTCGACGAATTCGCCGGCGCAGATGTCGTGGGGTCGCCCCTCGGCACATGGTGCCAGAGCGTCGAGCCGCTTGTTCGCCTTGGCAGCGAGCACCTCCGCGGCATCCATGTATCGCTCGACCGTTGCCGGGGTCACGGGCGCGAGGTTGTTGCTCTCGAATCCGCCCACCGCTTCATCGGGAGGAAACGCGTCGGCAGGTCGCGTCGTGTCGGCCAGCAAATCGCGGACCGTGTTGTTGTACTCCTCGCGCGTCAGTCGCCGGAGCGGAACGGGTGCGACGCCCACGTCCACCGCGTCCTTGGCCTTGCGGTCGCCGCCGCTGACGTTGGGCTGCTCTGCGCCCGCTCCGCCGCAACCCACCCCGATGTCGAGCCCGACGACGAGCGCCAGGCCGAGCGCGAGCCGAGCTGCCCGGTCACGAGACCTCATGGCACCTGTCGCAAAGCAGGCTGCAAGCGCGCGGCGTCACTTTCCTCGAGCTGCAAACCACCGCCGCGCCATCCTGCCACGACCCTACTACGCCCCTGCCAACCAGGAAAAATTGCGGCACAAGACCCATGGTCCCCGTTGTCGCGGGGCTACCCTCGCCCGCGTGCTGCTCTTCCAGAAGGCGTTTCACGAAGGTCTTGTCTCCGGTCGGGTCACCCTCACCTTCCGGCGGTGGGCCAAGCCCCATGTGAAGGTCGGCGGCCGTTATCGCTGCCATCCCATCGGCGTCCTGGAGGTGCACGGGGTCGCTCGCATGGCGGCGGGCGACATCGACCCGCCCGACGCGGCGGCTGCGGGCTTCGAGACGCTCGCGGCGCTGCTCGAATACATGGCTGGGGCAAGCGACGAGCCGCTCCTGCCGACCACCGAGGTCTGGCGTGTCGCGCTCCGCCACGCCGGCGACGGCGACCGCGTCACCGTCGCGATGGAAGACCAGCTCACCGCCGACGACCTCGACGTCCTCCGGCAGAAGGTGGCGCGTCTCGACGCCGCCCATGCCTGGACCAAGGCGACCCTCGCCGCGATCGACGCCGCACCACGCGTCGCTGCTTCCAAGCTCGCCATCGCGCTCGGCCGCGATCGCGACGAGCTGAAGATCGACATCCGCAAGCTCAAGCGACTTGGGCTCACCCAGAGCTTCGAGGTGGGCTACGAGATCTCGCCGCGCGGACGCGCTTTTATGGTCGCAATGGCGGCCGTCGAGAAGCCGAAGAAGAATGCGGCGAAGGCCAAGACCCCTTTCCCTGCGCCTTCACGGCGCAAGAACGCGAATCCGTCAAAATGACGTCACCAGCTGGTGAGTGTCGCGCGGGTCGCCATGGGCTCTCCATTGCGATCTCGCTCGCGATGATGGCGACGGTCGCGTGCACGGCGCAGACCGAGCGGACGGTGGAGCCGTTTTCGCGGCGAGAGAATGAATGCACAGGAAGAGTCGGGTAGACCGGGGAGGTTTGAGAGTGTTCGCACGAACGGCGCGCAGACCTAAACCGGATCCTCTTCCTGCCTTGTTGCCTTCCTGTGAAATCTCTCTGAAAAAAAGGCGGGAGGCGAGTCAAAACTCGCAGAAGCCGAAGCTGCAGTTGGGCCGCTCGTCGGGGCACTCCGTGCTCGAAGTGCACGAATCGCAGTCGGTGTCACCGACCAGCGATTCGAAGTAGCAGCCGCAGGGGCGGAGGGGTTGCGTCGAAGCTAGCGGTCCGCCGTCTTCGTCGCGCAGGACGTTCATCGCGCACTGGGGGATGATGCCGCTCTGTGCTTCGAGGGCGATCGGGTCGAGCCCGGCGATCTCGTCGGTGCCGAGCACCAGGTTGATGAATCGATTCGCGCCGTCTTTTACGGGGAGACCACCGTCGTCGACCCGCGTGAGAATGTGCACGACGCCCCATATCGGGTAATGCCCGTCGCGCAGGTTGCGCTTGTCGAACGAGGTCAAGGTCGAGTCCGGGAAGTAGCCGCAAGTCTGGTCGTAGTGCTGGTAGGCGAGCAGGCGCAGCTCGTCACGAAGCTTGTCGAGGATGCTGACGTTCGCGCCGCCGATCGTCGTGTCGACGTCGACGCCGGTCGCATCGGCCACCTGGCCGAGCAACACGCTGGTCGAGTTCAGGCTGGTTCCGGCCCACTTGGTCACATCAAGGCCGAGCGTCTTGGCGAAGATGTTTTCGGTGCCAGAGTTCGGATCGCGGTGGAGGATGGTTGTCGGGTCCGTCCACGGCGAAACGACGTTCGACTCGGCTCCGAAGCCATAGGTCAGATAGGCTGCTTCCGCGCTGATCGACTGCGCCGACGAGTCGGGGTGGACGATGAACCCGAACCCCAGCGCCGGCCCCTGGAAGTCCTGGACGCTGCCGAGGCCGTTGGGGAAGCTTGCGCAGGTCGTCGGAAAGACGTCCGAAAGAACGATGTCGGCCAAGATCTCCGGCTCGGCTTCGTCCTCCGCGTCGAAGGGCAGATCGCACTGCATCTCCGCGTCGGGATCGCCGGGCCAGAAGGAGACGAGATGGGCTTCCGGGGTGCCGATCTCGGCCGGGTCGGGCGTGGTCGGCGCGTTGTTGACGATGTTCAGCGTGCCGAGGCACGACGGGTAGCCCCGGTAGAAGACCTTGGTGTCCTCGTTCCACAGCTCGGCGGCGATGCCCCGCAGCACGTTGATCATCGAGTCGGGCCCGGCGATGTAGAGGACCTCGCCTGTCTCCATGTCGCAGGGGTCGGCGGAGGCCAGACGGGGCGCGGCGCACGCGATCACCGCCCACGCCGCAGGTCCCAGCGCAGCGGTCAGGAGCCAAGGACTTGCGCGTCGCGATCGGCTCATGGCACGGGCGGCACGCTGCCGTCCTCCAGAAGGAGCCCCTCGAGCTGCCCGTTGTCGTAGGGGATACACGCCGAGTCGGTACATGCGTTCAACAGCTCCGCTTGCGCGCTCGGCTCGCAGGAAAAGCAACCGTCGGGGCCGACGCAATCCTCTCCGCCCGTGCCAGTGCCCGTGGCCGTGCTTCCGCCGGTGCCCGCGTCCGTTCCGCTGCTCGCGGCCACGACGCTGCTGGTGCTTGCTCGCGGAACGCACACGCCCCCGGCGATGTCGCACGTTGCGTCGGTGAACCCGCTGCAGTCGGCGTCGCTCTCGCACTGGCGGTCTTGCGACTCGATCACCAGCGAGCAGCCGGCCGAGCCTACGAGCCCCGCAGCAGCGGCGACGGCAGCTACGAAGAGCGCAGCGGCGCGCGTCGTTTCGAGGATCGGCACGGAGATCTTGGCCGCAGACTATCACCACGAAGGCCCCACCAGGGTGTCGCCAGGGTGCCGGGAGACTTGGGCTTCGGGGGATCGGGGCTCTACACTGCTGCGCGTCCGGTCTCATCGGTCCACCGGCCCCGCCCGGCGCGCGGCCGCACGAAGATGATCGCCCCCAGCGAACAGAACCCTACGCGGCGCTACCGTCTCATCGCCGAGATCGGGCGCGGTGGCATGGCCGAGGTCTACCTCGCGGTCGCGCAGAGCCCGGGGGGGTTCAACAAGCTGGTCGTCATCAAAAAGACGCTCCAGAACCTCGCGCTCCAGCCCGAGATCCTCTCCATGTTCATGGACGAGGCGCGGCTCGCAGCCCGGATGAACCACCCGAATGTGGTGCAGACCTACGAGCTCGGCGAGGAGGAGGGGCGCCAATACATCGCCATGGAGTTCCTCGACGGCCAGCCGTACAGCCGCGTCCTGTCGCGCCTGCGGGGTCGTGCCGGCAGCGCCGGTGGAGCAGGCGGTGGCGTGGACGGCATGTCGTTCGTCCACCACCTTCGCGTGCTGAGCGACGCGCTCGCCGGCCTCCACCATGCGCACGAGCTGTGCGACTTCGACGGCAGCCCGCTGCAGGTCGTGCACCGTGACATCAGCCCGCACAACGTCTTCATCACTTACGACGGTTCGATCAAGGTGCTCGATTTCGGGATCGCCAAGACCCATGACTCGGCGTCGCACACCGTCACGGGCGAGATCAAAGGCAAAATTTCCTACATGTCGCCCGAGCAGGTCCGGGGCGAGCCGCTGGATCGGCGCTCGGACATCTTTTCGATGGGCGTCCTCCTGTGGGAGGCCGCCGCGGGCCGCCGCATGTGGGCGGATCTGCCGGACGTGACCGTTCTCAACGAGCTCCTTCAGGGCTACATCCCATCCATCCGCGAGGCGGTGCCGAACTTGCCCGATCACCTCGCGCGTGCCATCGAACGCGCCGTCGCGCTGGACCGGAATCACCGTTACCCGACGGCACTCGCCATGCAGCGCGAGCTGGAGGAGGTGGCGTTCCTGAGCGGCCTGCGCATCGACGGGCCGGAGGTCGGGCGCGTCGTCTCCGAGCTTTTCGACGCGGAGCGCCGCCGCGTGCGCTCGGTGATCGAGGCCCAGCTCGGATCGCTTCGCTGGACGGGGGCGCACCCCGCTGCCTCGAGCTTGCCGCTCATCTCCGTCGGGCCGACTGCCGGAGACGTGTCGGGGGCCTCGCAGCTCCTCCCCGCGCCGGCCAGGTTGGCCGGCTCGCATACGACGAATCCGACGAACACGAGCGCAGCGCTGTCGATGCGCGCACCGACGTCGCCGTCACGACGCTGGGCCGTGATCGCGCTGGCGGGCGCGGCGCTCGCAGCGACCGCGGTCGGCGTGATGGTCGTGTCACTCCGGGGTGGCGCGCGGCGCGCGGCCGATGCCACGGACGCGTCACCTGGGGATCCCCGATCGCCTCCGGCGACCTCGTCCTCATCGAACGCGCCGACCTCGGTGACGCTGAAGGTTCGCGTCAGCCCCGCCGAGGCGAAAATTCTTCTCGATGGCGTTCTGCTAGGTGGCGGCACGTACGAAGGAAAGGTCCAGCGCAGCGACTCCGAACGCGTGCTGCGCGTCGAGGCCGAGGGCTACGAGGCCAAGGAGGAGGCTGTCAGCCTGACCTCGGACGTGATGATGAGCTTGTCGCTCGAGAAGCTGGAGAAGGTCGACGTCGCGATACCGGGCGCCTCGGCTTCGAGTCCACTCGCCGCACCGCCTTCGCGGACCTCGCCCCCGCCTTCGCGACCCTTGCCACCCCCCGCGCGTGCGAACGGCGGGCGCGGCATCGACGACGTGAGCCCCTACAAGTGACCGCACGCCCTCGCCCCGCCGTCTCTGCGCTGGGCGTCCCGCTGGGCGTCCCGCTGGGCGTCCCGCTGGGCGTCCCGCTGGGCGTCCCGCTGGCCTTCCCGCTGGGCGTCCCGCTGGCCTTGCTGCTGCTCGCCGCGATGATTGCGACGCCGTCTTCCGCGTTCGCTGCGCCGGGCGACGCCGACAAGCATTTTCGCAGCGGCGTGCAGCTCTACAAGGAGAACGACTACGCCGCGGCAATCGTCGAGTTTCAGCGCGCGTACGACGTCGACCCGAAGTATCAGGTGCTCTTCAACATCGCCGAGACCCACTATCGGCTCCAGGACTACGCGAACGCGCTCAAGGCCTTTCAGCGCTACCTCGATGAGGGCGGCAAGCAGATCCCGTCCCGGCGCCGCAAGGACGTGGAAAGCGAGATCGTCACGCTGTCGCAGCGCGTGGCCACGCTCACCATCACCACGAGCGAACCGGGAGCCGCGATCACGGTGGACGACGTGAGCATCGGCGTGACGCCGCTGGAGCCGCTGATCGTGAGCGCGGGACGACGCCGGGTCACAGCGGTCCTCCCCGGCCGCGCGCCAGCCACCAAGACGGTGGACCTCGCTGGTGGCGACAAGCAGGTGGTCGCCCTGGAGATACCCGCAGCACCAGCCATCGGCAAAGACGAGGGTCCTGCCCCGCCTCCCCTCCTCGTCGAGGAGCCGTCGATGGTCCCCATGATCGTGGGGTGGTCCGTCACCGGAGCGCTCGCCGTCGGTGCGGTCGTCACCGGCGTCGTCGCACTCGGAGCGTCGAGCGATCTGGAGGCCGAGCTGGCGAGATTCCCTGGCGACCGAGGCGCCCTCGACAGCGCGAAGAGCTCCGCGTTCGGCTTCGGCCTGGCGACCGACATCCTCATTGGTACATCGGTGGCCGCCGCCGCCGTCGCCACCTACTTCACAGTCGATTTCGCCCTCGAGTCCGAGGCTGCAGCCGAGAGCGCGGAGCCCGAGACGTCGGCGCGGCTCCTGGTGCTCCCGGGCGGCCTGGCGCTGGACGGCACGTTTTGATCGGGTGCTAAAGCAAGCGGCGACCGCATGACCGACCCGTGGAACCACCCCGAGGATCTCGCGACGTCCCTCGGCGCGCACCCCGAGCGATTGCTTGGCATGCTCGTGCTCTCGGCGAGCGTCGCGGTCGCCCTGGTCGTCCTCTCGTTTTATCTGGCGAGCGGGCACGCGCGCAAGCGGTGGGGCGCGCGTGTTGGGCACTTCGCATACCTGGTCATCCACCTTCTCCTCGGCCTCGGCGGCGTGATCGGCGTCGCCGTATTCCTGGCGATGGCGGGCGGCATCGGCCCGGAGTCCACGGCGACCCGCGTCGATCTCGCCCTGGCTCGGGCGCTTCACGATGCGACGACGCCGCCGTGGACCAAGATCCTGCGCGCCATCACGTTCCTCGGAGAGGGTTGGAGCCAGGTCACGATCGGCGTCCTGGTCGGCGCCGTCCTGCTGCGCGCCCGTCGCAAGCTCTGGACGCTCGGCTGGGTCATCGCCCTCGCCGGCGGCGGGATCCTCAACACGATCCTCAAGACGGTGTTCGCGCGACCGCGCCCCTTCTTCGCCGACCCGATTCTCTCCGCACACGGCTTCAGCTTCCCGAGCGGCCATTCGATGGGCACCTTCATCCTCGCCGGCATGGCCGCCTACTTCGGCGTCCTGCACATGCAGGGGCGGCTCCGGCACATCGGCATCGTCGCGCTCGCGCTGGCCTGGGCGGTGACGATGGGCTTTTCACGCATGTATCTCGGCGTGCACTACCTGACCGACGTCGTGGGTGGCTTCGCAGCGGGGGCCTGCTGGCTCGCCGTCTGCATTTCCGGCGTCGAGATCGCGCGGCGCAGGCCTCGCCACGCTTCATCCGCTACCGTCGGACAATGACGCGTCCGGCTCGTATCCTTTGCAGCTCCTTGGTCATCGCGGCGGTGGTCCTCGCCGCCTGCGGCGACGACGACGAGACCTCGGCGAGCGCGGCCTCCACTGCGAGCAACGCGGCCTCGTCGACACTGAGCGGCAGTGACGGCGGCAACGACGGCGCCAGCTCCGGCGCGGGTGACGGCGGAGCGGCGGCCACCGGGTCGACGACGGGCGGCGGCGCGGGGGGCCCCGGCGCGGGAGGTGCGGGCGGCTGGGAGCTGTCGTTCGATCCAATCACGCTGCCCGACGAGCTCAACATCGTGACCGAGATGCGCTTCATCCCGAGCACCGACGGCGAGCTGCTCGTGCTCGAGAAGGGCGGCCGGATCAGTCACCTTCGTGTCGAGGGCGAGGCGGTGGAGCGCCTGGGCGACTTCCAGATCGAGACTTACGATGTGCAGGATTGCGGACTCATCTCGCTCGCGTTCGGGCCCGACTTCGCGGACAGCGGCGATCTCTATCTCGGCCTGTGCGAGTCGGCGCTCGCCAGCCGCATCGACCGCGTGCACTTCGACCCTTCCGACTACGACGGCATTGCCGGGTCAGCCGAGAACATCATCGTCTTGGACGAGCCGGACGCCGCGAACCCCTGGCACAACGTGGGCTCGATCGGCTTCGATCCCGACGGCACGCTGTGGATCCTCGCCGGCGACAAGACGGTCGGGCCCAATGCCCAAGACCTCGACTCCAACCTCGGCAAGCTCCTCCGGGTCGTGCCGCGCGACAGCGGCGTCGGGTCCGACCCCGCCCCCGACAACCCCTTCGTCGACGAAGACGGCGAGCCCACCAACGTCTACGCCTATGGTCTGCGCTCGCCCTGGCGAGGCGCGCGCGATCGCTTCGGCCGCTACTGGATCGGCGACGTCGGCCTCGATACCTATGAAGAGGTGAACGTCGCGCTCGAGCCGGGCGTGAGCTTCGGATGGCCTGACCACGAGGGGCCCTGTGGCGACGGCGCCGCGCCGTGTACCGAGCCGGTCACCTACTACGGGCGCAGCGAGTCCCACCCCTACCTCCAGGACGATCCCGAACACTTCCCTGCCGGCACGCGCTCCGTCTGGGTGGGCCCTTACCTCGACCCGGTCGAGGGCGATCCATACGAGGGGAAGCTCGACGACCACCTCCTCTTCGGCGACCTGCACACCGGCTTCGTGCGAATGCTCCACATCGGCGAGGGCCGCGAGATCCTTGAAGATCGGCCCGTCGCACACCTCGCACACGGCATGGCGTGGGATCGGGGCCCGGGCGGCTACCTCTACGTCCTCACCTTCGGCACGCTTCTGTCGACCGATACCGAGACGTCGACGTTTTTTCGGGTCCAGGTCGACTGAGGGCGAGCAACTCGCGCTGCTGCGCGTCGTGTACCCGGCCCGCGCGCGCAAGAACGAGCGCGTGGGCGAGAGCGGCGGCATCAACTTGCGCGCCGAGGTCGCCGTCCCACCGCGTGACCGGGCTCGGCTCGAGCGCCTCTGCCGCTACGTGTGCCGCCCGCGCCGATCCCGTGCGGGTCGCGCGCCACCTGGTCGACGACGTCGGCGTCCCCGCGGTGCTGGGCTTCCACGTGAGCAAGGAAGCGCTCGATCTCACCAATACGATCTTCCAACCGCGTGGCATCCTCGCATTGGCGGGCAATCAGTCGACCATGCTCTCCAACGTCGCGCGCCGGCCAGGCGAGCCGCGCATGCTCTTCCGGGTGAGCCCGAGCGCGGGCCAGTTCGCCGAGGCGATGATGGCGGTGGTCAACGACGTGTGGGAGCCCGAGCTGCGCGCGAACGGGCCTCTTCGCCTCGCGGTCGCGCGCGTCCCGAATACGACCGGCGTGAGCTATGCCGACGTGTTCCTCTCGAAGATGAAGCTCGGGGGCGTGGCCGTCGCGGCCGACCCAGCGCGGTTCCGCCAGGTGATCACGCCCGTCGATGAGAACGCCGACGACGCGCAGCGCGCGCGGGCGGCACGCGAGATCCTCGAGATGCGCCCGCATCTCGTGGTCGTCACCGGTGGCGGCGCGTGGCTCGCCGACCGGGTCGAGAAGGATTGGCCGGCGGATCTCGCGTACCGGCCGCGCTGGGTCGAGCTCGGAATGCTGGCGAAGGAGCACGCTGCGGTCGTCGCGGCGCGCCCCGATCTGCGGGGACGGATGATCGGCGTCGATGCCGTGACCAGCCATCCGGCGCTCGCGAAGTATGTCGTCCGCTACCGCGAGGCCCACGGAGTCGTCCCGCCTCTCGACGTCGCGGCGTTCCCCTATGACGCCTTCTATCTCTTCGCCTATCTCGCAAACGTCGCGAGCGACCCGATAGCAAGGCGCCGGGGGGGACCGGGAGATGGCGGACGGCCCGGAGTCCACGGCGGCGGCCACGGGTCGACGACGGGCGGCGGCGCGGGCGGCCACGGCGCTGGAGGTGCTGGCGGCTGGGAGCTGTCGTTCGACTCGATCGCGCTGCCCGACGAGCTCATCATCGTGACCGAGAAGCGCTTCATCCCCGGTACCGACGGCGAGCTGCTCGTCCTCGAGAAGGGCGGCCGGGTCAGCCACCTTCGCATCGAGGGCGACGCGGTGGAGCGCCTCGGCGAATTCCAGCTCGCGACCTACGACGTCCAGGATTGCGGGCTCATGTCGCTCGCCTTCGGGCCCGACTTCGAGGACACCGGAGATTCGGCACCCTGTTGTCGACCGATACCGAGACGTCGACGTTTTTTCGGGTCCAGGTCGACTGATACGCCGACCGTAAAGCCTACGCGGCCCGCGGGCGGTCGGCTGCGCGGGCCGGCTCGGCAGCTGCGCGCGCGGTCCTCTTCGGTCCGCCCCGGAGCTGTGATACCCGCGCTGCATGTCTTTCGGCATGAGGTGGGCGGACTTCGGGCTCCTGGCGTTCACTCTGCTCGGCGCAGCATGCGCTGACGACTCGGCCGAAGACTCGGCCGACGGCGCGGCGGGTGGCGAGCCGTTTCGCGCGGTGTCGTTCCACGCCGACGTGGAGCCCATCCTCCAGAAGAGCTGCCTGCGCTGCCACACCAGCGGCGAGATCGGGGGCTTTTCGCTCCACGAGTACGAAAGCGCCAAGACGATGGCGCCACTCATGGCCAATCAGGTGGAGGCGGGCCTCATGCCGCCGTTCGGCGCGCAGGACACCGAGGAGTGCCAGCCGCGCCTGCCGTGGAAAAACGATCCGCGCCTGAGCGAGGAGGAGATCGGAATCCTGCGGGCGTGGGCCGACCAAGGCGCGCCCGAAGGCGACCCGAAAGAGGCGCCGCCTGCTTACCAGGCCCCTCCGGAAGGTCTGCCCGACGCCGATCTCGAGCTTCTGCCGCTCGGGCCCACGATCGTCGAGGGGACCGCCGACCAGTTCACCTGCGTCGTCTACGACCCCGACCTCACCGAGGAGAAATGGGTCGACGGCATCCACTTCGTTCCAGAGAACACGGCGATCGCTCACCACGCGCTCACCTTCCGGGTGCCGCGCGACAAGGCGCTCGAGCTTTCCGGCGGCGCCGAGCGTTTCCCCTGCTTCGGCGGCGCGCCCGGCGACATCATTCATGTCTGGGCTCCGGGCGGCCAGCCCTTCGAGCTGCCGGAGGACGTCGGCATCAAGCTGACTCCTGACCAGGTCATCATCGTGCAGATGCACTACCACCCTATCGGCAGCACCCAGCGGGACAGCTCGAAGGTGCAGCTCCGCTACCGCGATGAGATGCCGGCGCACGAGTTCTACGTGACGTTCCCCGGCAACGCCGAAAAGGCCGAGGACGGCCTGATGGCGGGGCCAAACGACCGGGGCGAGCCGGAGTTTCGCATTCCCGCCAACGCCCAGGACCATACCGAGACGATGCAGATCGAGGTGCCCAAGGAGGTGTTCATCGATCTGCCCATCCTCATGGTCATGCCGCACATGCATTACGTGGGCGTCGAGCTGAAGCTCGAAATCCAGCGGCTGCGCCCCCCCGGAAACCAGCCCGAGAGCGAGTGCCTCGTCCACACGCCGCGCTGGGACTTCGGCTGGCAGCGCTTCTACGAGTTCGACGTGCCGATCGCCGATCTCCCCACGGCGCGCGCCGGGGACATCCTCACGGTCACCTGCAAGTACGATAACTCCAAGAAGAACCCCTTCGTCGCCGAGGCGCTCCGCGAGCGCGGGATGAGCGAGCCGGTAGACGTATTGCTCGGCGAGGAGACGCTCGACGAGATGTGCCTGGTGCCGGTCGGCGTCCTGGTTCCCGCCGGCATTCTTTGATCTTGCGCTGACCGGCGGATCTCGCGCTGACCGGGCGAATGACTGCCGTGTCCATCATCATCGATACCGACTTTCACGGCGGCGCGATCGAGATCGTGCGCATCCCGAAGCGCGGGCACATCGAGCTTGCGCTGCGCGGCGACAGCGCCTCCGACGTCAAGCAGTGGTTTTCGTTCCGCGTGCGCGGCGGCGGCGCGCGCGACATCGCCATCGACATCGGAGGCGCATCGTTCGCCGGCTCCTGGGATCGCTACCAGGCCATGATGTCGACCGACGGCGAGACCTGGCGGCGCGCGCCGACCTCGCTCGTCGGCGACGACTCGCTGGTGATTCGCCACGACGCCAAGGCCGAAGAGACGCATTACGCGTACTTCACGCCCTACCCCGCCGTGCGCCTCGCCCAGCGCCTCGTCGACTATGCGGCCTGCGATTGGATGAACGTGGGCCCGATCGGAACGACGGTGCAGGGGATGCCGCTTCCCATCGTGCGCGTGGGCGACGACGACCGCGACGCGACCGTGTGGCTCTTGTCGTGCCAGCACCCTGGCGAGACGCCCGCGGCATGGGCGGCGGAAGGCTTTCTCGCGCGGATGATGGACAGCGCGGACCCGGTGGTACGCGCGCTCCTCGAACGGGTGAACATCGCCGTTGCGCCATTCGTGAACCTCGACGGCGCGCGCCTCGGCAACCACCGAACCAACGCGGCAGGCCTCGATCTCAACCGGACCTGGGACGATCCAAGCCCTGACGATGCGCCAGAGACCCATGCCATCCTGCGCATGATCGAAGACACCAACGTGGCCTTTGTCATCGATCTCCACGCCGACGAATCGGCGCAGTTCGTCTTCGCCTCCAAGTCGGAGGGCAACCCCGCCTACGACGACGAAATCGCCGAAGCCGAAGCCGCGTTCGGCGCCGACCTCGCCGAGCTGTCGCCCGACTTTCTCGACGAGGACTTCTACGATCCCGACGAGCCCGGCGCTGCCGACCTCAGCATCGCTGCCAACCAGCTGGGCGAACGCTACCGAGTACCCTCGGTGACCGTCGAGCTGCCCATGGGTGCCGCCGGCACCGAGCGCATCCGAGAAGGCTGGAGCACCGAGCGAGCCGCAGCCTTCGGCGCCGACCTGGTCGAGGCGCTTGCCAATGCGTTTCGGTGAGGAGGGGCGGGCAAGGGCAGGGGGACGAGGTCGACGAAGTCCTCAGGGCGCTGGTGTCCGTTGCATCGGACTCGACGCGCTGATTCGCAACAAGCGCGCAGCCGGACGGCCCAAGGATCGCGCCGACGTCGCAGCACTAGAGCAGATCCGGGCGCGTTCGACGTGAGGCTCGCATACCCTCTCGCGGTCGCTCTGCTTCTCGCTCAAAACACCATCACCCAGACGTCGTAGAGCGCGTGCGTCCACACCGCCGGCGCGAAACCTCGCGTCGCGTAGATGGCCGTCAGGACCGCGCCGCACGTCATGCGGAACATGAAGCTGCGCAGATCGAAGGGGTCGCCATAGACGCCGACGTAGTGCCAACCGGAGAACACCGCCGCGCAGATCAGACCCCACACGACGAGCATGACGAAGCTGGGCAGCTTGCCGAAGAAGAGCTTGATGAGCCACGCGCCGCTGCCGAAGAGGACGACGCGAAAGATCACCTCCTCGTAGAAGCCGGCGCCCAGCGACATGACCAGACCGGTGAAGGCGCTCGGGTTGTCGAGCGGGCCGCCGCCGGCCAGCCAGGGGGCCAGCCAGGGGGCCAGGGACGGGGACGGGGCCAGGGACGGGGCCAGGGACGGGGCCAGCGCCGGCAGCATCGGGGCCACGAGGTGCGTGCTGCGCGCCATGGGTAGCGACCCCACCACGTAGGAGCCGGCGGCGCGCATGAGGAACGCGTAGAGCGCCCCCTCGACCGCCAGGAAGACGAAGCGCTTGGGATCCAATGCTTTGCCGCGACCCATGATCGACAGCACCAGCACGAACGCCGCGCCCAGCGCCACGGTGAGGCCGGCGTAGCCGAGGAGGCTCTTGCCAGCGAGCGATCGCAGCTCGCTCGTGACGAGGTCGGCCGCGTTCTGGACGGGTAGGAAGACGACGCCGAGGTGATAGACGAGGAAGATCGGGAGCGTGAGGCCGAGGTCGGTCCACGCGTCACTCTTCGCGGAAGCGGACGTCTCTTCGGTGGTCTCGTTGCTCATGACCGAAAGCGGATCTCCCGCCCGACGGCGATTACGATGGTCTCAACCGATAGACGATGAAGATGATTTCCAGGACGTAAAGAACGAGGTTCAGGACGAACGGAACGTCGCGCAACATCTCCTGGGTGGGGCTTTCGGCCTTGGGCCGACCCGCGACCAGCTGCAAGAACCGTAGCACCCCGAAGATCGGGTGGATGGTGGTGACCCAGAGCCAGTCGCTGTGGAACAGTGCCTTGGTCGACGCATCGAGCGTATATGCGAGATAGACGCCGACGCTGCTGAGGCCGGTGACCGCCAGCGCCACGGTGAGCGCGCGCGGGTCGTACCCCTCCAGCGCTTTGCGCTGCTTGCCGGCATTGGCGCCCGCCATCTCGTGGCGACGCTTGCCGAATCCGAGAAACAGCGCGAGCAGCGCGGTGCATGCGATCATGTACCAGCTGACCGGCGTCCGGATGGCGTACCCGCCGGCGAGGACGCGCAGCACGAAGCCGAGCGCGATGAGCCCGACGTCGACGTACGGGATCTTCTTGAGCTTGAAGGAGTAGGCGATGTTCTGGATGAAGTAGATCGCCGCGACCGCTGCGAACTGCCAGGGGCCGAGGAGGGCGCCACCCATCCCGACGAGGACGAGGCCGACGACCATCGCCTTGGCCAACGTGACCGGGACGCGGCCCGACGCGATCGGCCGCTTGCGCTTCACCGGGTGGACGCGGTCGGCCTCCGCGTCGACCAGGTCGTTCAGGGTGTAGACGGCGCCTGCGAGGAGGCAGAAGACGCCGAAGGCGCCCGCTGCCGAGAGCAGCACCGAGGGGTGGGTGACCTGCTTGGCGAAGACCAGCGGCGCGAGGACGAAGACGTTCTTCACCCACTGCGAGGGGCGGACCTCTTTGACCATCCCCCCGATGCGCCAAGCCAGGCTTCCCTGGGTGAACTCGGGGATCAGCGGGGGCGGCGAGTCCGACGTCTCGGCGTCGGCGGAACCTGCCTCGGCCCGGTCCGCGGGCGGGTCGCTTCTCGCTGGCCCGGTCATCGAGCGGCGGACCTAAACACGGAGGGACCGAAGTGGCCAAGCCCTCGGAAGAAGTCCGCCCCCACCAGCTCGCCCGCACAAAAAAAGGGGTGAAGGCGGCGGCCCCGGCCGGCGAGTCTGGTCATGGGAGACGGCAAATCACGTGCTAGGATCCCGGCCGATGACCACTGCCGTCTCTCTGGCAAGCGAGCCGTCACCCACGGTGGTCAAGCTGCGGAACGCGGTGGATTCCGCCCTGGAGGGCAAGTCCGAGGTCACCGAGCTCGCGCTCATCGCCCTCCTCGCACGCGGCCACGTCCTGCTCGAAGATGTCCCGGGGGTCGGCAAAACCACCCTGGCCCGCGCCATGGCAACGGCAGTCGGCGGCGAGTGGAAGCGTGTCCAGTTCACCAGCGACATGCTGCCGAGCGACGTGCTGGGCGTCAGCGTGTACGACCAGCGCAACGGCGACTTCATTTTCCGGCAGGGCCCCGTCTTCTGCAACGTGCTGTTGGCCGACGAGATCAACCGCGCGAGCCCGCGCACCCAGTCGGCGCTGCTCGAGGCGATGAACGAAGGCCAGGTCTCGATCGACGGGACGACGACGCCGCTGCCCGATCCGTTCTTCGTGGTCGCCACGCAGAACCCGCAGGACTTCGCGGGGACCTACCCGCTTCCGGAGTCGCAGCTCGATCGCTTCATGGTCCGCCTGCGCATCGGCTACCCGCCGCCGCACATCGAGTCGCGCCTCTACGTGACTGGTCACGAGCGCGGCAAGCGGGGTGTGGCGAAGGTCATCGACCCGGCGCAGCTGGTCGCCCTGCAGCGCGAGACCGACCGAGTCGAGCTGGACCAGGCGCTTGCGACCTACCTGCAGGCCGTCCTGACGGCGACGCGCAATTCTCCGGCGCTCTCCCTCGGGGCCTCGCCGCGAGCCGGCATCAACCTCGCTCAAGCGGCGCGAGCGCGGGCCCTCCTCCATGGGCGTACGTACTGCATCGCCGACGACATCCACGACCTGACCGTCCCCGTCCTCGCCCACCGCATCCGCTTGGCGGCCCATGCCGAGGGCTACGTCCCGTCGCGTGACGAGAACGAATCGGCGATCCGCGACCTCGTCGCGCGCGTTCCGGTCCCGCTCTAGTCCGCTAGGCTGCGATCGTGGCCACGTCCGCCCCGGAGAAGTCGACCGAAGAGCGACCGGCAAAGGTGGTTCCGGTCGCTGCGCCGGGTGCGACCCCCGCGGGGCCGCCCGTCGCGAGAGCCCGGCCGAGCTCGCGCAACGAGCGTGCGCCCCGACCCTGGGTGGAGGCGCAGACGCTGCGCGACGAGACCCCCGCCAAGGGAACCTGGGGGCGGCTGGCGCGCCTGCTCCGGCCGCCGCGCAAGCTGCGCTTCACGCGGGAAGGCAAGTATTACCTCGGCATCACGCTCGGGGTGGGCTTCGCCGCGATCAACACCGGCAACAACCTCCTCTATCTGCTGCTGGGAATGCTGCTGTCGCTCATCGTCGTCTCCGGGGTGATGAGCGATCTGTCATTGCGCCATCTCACGGTGACGCGCCGCCTGCCCACCCGCGCCCAGGTCGGTCGACCGCACCTCGTCGAGATCGAGGTCTACAACCACAAACGGCGCATCCCCAGCTACGCGATCGAGGTGGAAGATCTGCGTGCCGGCCAGCCCGCCGACAAGCGCTGCTTCTTCCTCAAGGTGAGCCCGAGCTCGGCCCAGGTCGCCGCCTATCGGCGCACCCCCGGGCGGCGAGGGCGTGATCGGCACACCGGCTTTCGCATCGCAACGCGCTTTCCGTTCGGGCTCTTCGAAAAGTCCCGCGAAGTCGCGGTCGAAGGGGAGCTGGTGATCTACCCGGCGGTCGATCCGGTGCGTATTCCGCCACGTGAAGGCGGGCGTGGCCATGGCACCGGGGTGACCGCGGGGCGGGGCGGCGGCGACGACATCTATTCGTTGCGCAAAATGCGTGAGGGCGATGACCCGCGCGACATCTACTGGCGCAAGAGCACGACCGGCCGCGACTTCGTCCTGCGCGAGCGCGCCCAGGAGGTGCGTCCCGACGTCGACCTCGCGCTCGACGTCGTTCGCCCTGAGGGCGCCGACGACGAATGGCCGGCGACGTTCGAGCGCAAGGTGCGCGACGTGGCGTCGCGTGCAGTGGCCCACGTCAAGCGCGGCGACCCGGTCGTGGTGCGGACCACGCTGGGCGATCGCGCCCGCTCCGATCGTTCGGTCGGCGCCGACCCGGTGCTGCGCTTCCTCGCCCTGATCGAGCCGGTCGCCGCAGCGCGCGCCGACGAGGAGCGGGCTCGACGACGCGCGCGCAAGCAAGGAAAGCCCAGTTGAAGTTCGGGCTCGTCCACCGCGTGATGACCGACGCCCTGGCGGTCCTGGGCATCCTCGGGCTCGTCGCCAGCGGGCAGTTCAGCGGCGGGGTCAGCATCGTCATCCTGGTCGGACTGGTGCTTGCACTCGTCGTGCGCGATCCATGGCAGCGCACGCCGTCGCTGCGCCGCCTCGACTCTGTCGCGCTCCTCGGGGTGATGGCCCTGCAGGTGGCGCGCTTCGCGTTCGGAGCGAGCGCGCTCGACGTCCTCGTCGAGTTCGCCGCGGCGCTGCAGATCATCCGCCTCGCCACGCGGCTGGGTGCCGCGCACGACCAGCAGATCATCGTGCTTTCGCTGCTGCACTTGATCGCCGGCACGGTGCTGGGCGGCGGGCTCGGCTATGGCCTCTGCTTCATCGGCGTCCTTGTGGTGGCGCCGGGCGCGCTCGTGCTGTCGCACCTGCGCCGCGAAGTGGAAGGTAACTATCGGCAAGGCGCACGCGATCGCACCGGCCTGCCCGTCGACGTGCCGCGCATCCTCCGATCCCGCCGCGTGGTGGGCAAAACGTTTCTCGCGGTCACCTGCCTGCTGAGCGTGCCGATCTTCATGTTCACGGCGGCGCTCTTCGTCGTCTTTCCGCGCGTCGGCTTGTCGCTGCTCCTGCTCAACCGGCAGTCGCCCGACCGCATGATTGGCTTCTCCAACCGGGTCGATCTGGGCGAGGTCGGCGTCCTTCGATCGAATCCGTCGATCGCGCTGCGCGTGACCATCCCCAACCTCCCGGAGCCGCCGCCGTCGCGCCTCGCGATGCACCTTCGCGGCACTGCGCTCGACGTGTACGACGGGCGCGCCTGGTCCCAATCGGGGACCGCGCGCCGGCAGGCCGAGTCGTTCAAGGGCGGGGGCATCCCGGTCGAGGCGCGCGATGTCGTCGCGCAGCCGCAGGGCACGGCGATGCACATCGAGCTGCAGCCCATCGACCCGCCGGTGCTCTTCATCCCGCCAACTGCCGACTCGCTCGAGCTGCTGGGTCACGGCCAGCTCGCCGTGAACAGCGTGTCGGCGTTCCGGGGCCCGGAGGGCGAGCTTCGCTACCACCCGGCCGACGAGCGCGGCATCGCCTACGACGTCTACCTCGATCCGGAGGGAGCGCCGGCCTTCCGATCGCTTTGGGGCCCCGACGTGCGTCGCTACCTGGCGTTGCCGCCGGATCTCTCGGCGCGAGTCGGCGAGCTGGCGCGCGAATGGACGTCGGGGATCGACGATGACGTCGGCAAGGCACGCGCCATCGAGACGAAGCTCCGCAAGGACTACCGCTACGATCTCGACTCACCGTCGACACGCGCCAAGCAGCCGCTCGAAGACTTCCTCTTCGAGTCGAAGCGCGGCCATTGCGAGTTCTATTCGACGGCGATGGCGGTGATGCTCCGCACGGTCGGTGTGCCGACGCGCAACGTGACTGGGTTCGTCGGCGGCACGTACAACAAAATCGGCGGCTTCTACACGGTGCGCCACGGCGATGCGCACTCGTGGGTCGAGGCGTTCATCGGGGGGCGCGGCTGGCTCACCTACGATCCGACCCCTCCCGCTGACGCCGCACCGCGCTCCGACACCCATGGCGCCAGCGCGTGGGTGCGCGATCTGCTCGAGGCGACGAGCCGCCGCTGGGATCGCCATGTCGTCGGCTACGACCTTCGCCAGCAGATCGGCCTGTGGTCGACCCTGTCGCAGAAGTGGAACGGCACCTCGAGCACGTCGTTCAGCGCGAGCCGCGGTCGACTCGTGCCCGGCGTGGTCGGCGCCATCCTGGTGGCGGGCGCCATCATCGTGTGGCGTCGACGTCGAAGGATCGTCGTGCCCGAGGCGCCCCGCAGCGCGACCCCGCGCGGCGTGAGCGCGCTACTCGCGACCGAGCTGTTCGAAGGGCTGGAGAGCGTGATGTCGTCGCGTGGCGTGCGCCGCACGACCGGGACGCCGCCGCTCATGCACGCCGAGGGCCTCGTCGCGTCGGGACATCCCCTGGGCAACATGTACCGCGATCTGGTGGTGGTCTATCTCGAGGCGCGCTTCGGCGGCCGCGAGATCACCCATACGTTGCGGAAGGATTTCGAGGAGCGGGTGAGGGAGATCAAGCAAATGCCGGTCGCGCCGGGGAGCTGAGCGAAAAGGCCGGCGCTTCGTCACACGCCGTAGCCGTCCCGCAGGACGAGCGACAGCAGGTTGCAGCCGGCGTGGAAGAGCACGCTGGCGCCGATCCCTTTGGTGCGGGCGCGCAACCAGCCGAATAGCAGCGAAGGAAAGAAGACGGCGAGCCGCGCCGGAAGCGGCAGGGTCAGGACGTGCGCGACGGCGAAGAGCACGCTGGTCACCACGATCGAAACGCCGACGTCCGCGCCGAGCACGCGCCACCGTCGGGGCCAGGCCCGATCGAGGCGCGTCTGGAGAAAGCCGCGGAAGAAGGCTTCCTCGGGCAGCGCGATCACGAAGAGCTGACCGAGGACCAGGTCGAACGGCCCTTTCACCTGGGGGAACGAAAAGGAGCGCGAGGCCCCGTAGTAGAGAGGCAGGCCGATCGCGAAGAACGGCCAGGTGACGGCCGCCGCGGCAAGGGCCCAGCCTGCGGCGCGCGCTCCGGCCCTGGCGAGCCGCTTCGGATCGAGGCGCTCGGGCTCGAGCAGCCCGCCGATACCAAGGCCATGTTCGCGGATCGACTCGCTGTCGCCGCGCAGCACGAGCAGCCATGTCGCACCGAGGAACACCGCGCCGACGACGGTCGCCTCGTGATCGCGCGGCGAGATCGCCGCGGCCGCTGCGGCGAGGAGCGACACGACGACGGCGATCAGCAGATCGCGCCGCGCTTCGGGCGTCGGCGTCGGCGTCGAGGAACGAGTCACGCCTTCGTCGGACACGGCAGCATCATCATGGAAGATGTGCTCGCGTGCGATCGGCAGTTGCTCGCAGCGGCTGATCGCGTGCGCAGCAGCAGCGTCCTTTTTCTGGCCTTCGAGGGAGGGACGACTAAGGTCGGCCTCGGTGTCGGGCCTTCGAAAGACGCTGCGTGTCGCCCTCGGAGCGACGACGTTCGCCTGGTGCGCCGCGGGCGCCCCAGCTCCGTGGAATGCTGACGACACGCATGCCGCGCAGGCTGCCGGCTCGCCCTACCTCGAGGTGGTCGACCCCGCCGAGGCGATGCGGTCGCCCGCGTACCGCTACGCGAACATGACCAACGAGGAAGCGTTCGCCGAGCTCGATCGCCGGCACATCCTCTACACCAAGCAAGGACCCACCCTCGGGGTGCGCGCGCCCATCCGTCTGACCGGGCGGCTGCATGGTGTCCACGTGCACTCCTCGCTGCCGCCCGAGCAGCGGCCGTCGACGCCGTTCGAGATCCTCGACGCGCGCCTCGCGCTCGCGCTCGATGACTTCTGCGCGATCCTCGCGCGACACGACGTCGACGAGCTGGTGCACTACACGATGTACCGGCCGAACGTGCAGCCTCCCGGCTACATCGCGCAGCTCGCGTCCCCGGCCGAGTCGTCGAAGGGCGACGCCGAGACTACGCCGGCGAAGCGCAGCGGCACCGCCACCAGCCAAGCCACTGACGGCAAAGCGCCTGCCTCGACGCGCAGCGCGAAGAAGAAGCCGGGGGCGAAGACGTCGCTCGACAAGGGTGAGCGTGCGCCGAAGGGCACGGCCGCGACGTCGACGCGGCGTACCGGCCGCAAGGATGCATACGGCGTCGAGCTCGAGGGCGACCTCGATCTCGAGCCTTCGCTCGACGACGTGCTCCACGACAAGGCCGAGTCGCGCGACGACACCGCCTCGGACGACGACGACGCGATCGAGGAGCTCGCCAAAGGTGCCCCCAAGGCCGGCAAGCCGGCCGCATCCAACCGGCCCGTCCCGGGCGCTCGACCTGGGAGCACGGGCAAGGCGTCCGGCACCTCGCCTGCACCACGGCCGACGGCGATCGTCAGCACCAGCCGGCGCACCGCCGCGGCGATCCGCCGACCGCCCGCGATGGGCGACGAGGGCGAAGCGACGCACACCCACGGCAAGTGGGCACCCCCCGGAACACGACACCCTGCGGGACTCGCGATCGATCTCGGTGCGGTGCGCAAGCGTGACGGCCGCTGGCTCAGCATCGCGAGTCACTTCGGTGGAAAGATCGGCCAGCGAACCTGCGGCGCGGGCGCAGCCATCCCCGAGGCCGCGGATGCCAAGGAGCTGCACGCGATGGTGTGCGAGGCGCGCGACGCTGGGGTCTTCACTTACGCCCTGACGCCCAACTACAACCAGGACCACGTCGATCACGTGCATTTCGAGATCAAACCGGGCGTGACCTGGTTCCTGTTTCACTGAGTGGTTCGCCCGCGGCGCGGCTGCTCGCCGGAGCGTGAGAGTGTCGTCGCTCACCGCACGACCGCACAAGACGAAGCCCCCGATCGCTGAGGCGACCGGGGGCGCGTGGTGAGGCAGCTCGGGAGGGAGAGCTCAGCTCACTTCTTCTTGGGGTCTTTCTTCGGCGGATCCTTCTTTGGGGGCGTCGCCGGCTTGTCGCCCGTCGTGGCAGGCTTGCCGGTCGCGGGCGGCGTCGCAGCACCGCCAGTCGCGGGCGGCGTCGCAGCGGCGGCGGTCGATGTGGGCGTTGCGGTCGTCCCGGGCTTGCTGCCCTTGGCCGCAGGCTTGGCGCCGGGCGCGCCCTTGGGGTTCGCGGCAACGGGAGCTGCGCTGCCAGCGGCGCTGGCCGACGCACCCGGCGCATCCATCGCTGCGACGGGAGCCGAGGCGCTCGACGCGGTGTCGGCCTTCACCTCGTTGCCACCGATGAGCGATGCGACGACGCCGAGGATCGCGCCGACGGCGATCGATCCGCCGCTACCGAGCAATGCGTACTTCGCGCCGGCCTGCGCCGAGCCGAGGACCTCGTCGCGGGTCTTGTTGCTGATGATCATGCTCCGCGGAAAGCCGGGCTTACCGAGCGCGTTGCCAGCCATCTTGCCGTTGACGTAGAGGCGCTGCTGGAGCGGAAGGACGCGCTCTTCGCAGGTGTATTCGGTGCCCATCGCCAGGATGCCGCTGGCGACGCGGAGGTTGCCGAACTGCAGCTCCTGGCCGACCAGCCCGCCGATGAGGCCGGTCTTGGTGCGCTCGGTGAACTTCTCTTCGGGCTCGAAGTCGCCACCCTCGAGGGCGTTGATCATCAGCGGGCCGGACCCGTCGTCGATCATGAACTGCGCCGCCTGCTTGTCGTCGCGCAGGGTGTTCTCGGTCGTCTTTTCGCCCTCCTTGCGGCGACCGACGATCTTCACGGAGAAGTACAGACAGGGCTTTCCGGTACACGGAGAGATGAGCGGCTGCTGGCAGACCACGCTCCCCTCGACCGAGGCCTTGCCGCCGTCACCTGCGGCTGCCGCGCCGCCTTGCGCGAGCGTGCCAGTCTTGAAGAGAGGTGCGCTCACCCGGCCCACCTTCGCGCGCTGCATGAGCGCGTAGATGAGGACGATGATGCCGATACCCACCAGAACTGCCGCGAAACCACCCATGACTGGAAAACCTCCACCGCACGGACGAGCGAAAGCGCCGAGCACCGGGGGCCGAGCTGTGGCCAAGGTGGTCGTCCGTCCGAGTTGCGGGGGCTCATACGACACTGCGTCTCCGACCTCCCCCGCAATTCGTACCGAATAAGTCGATCGACTGACTCCCAAGTCACCGTCGCCGTCTGCTACCGCGACCAATGCCGGCAGACCGACTTCACGCCGCAGCCCTCGCATCTGTCAGCGTCGCGACGTGATGGGCAGCTACGCACCATGCCCAGGTGACAGAGCGAAAAGTCGTACTTCACCGGATCCTGCGGATCGAGTCGCGCCAACTGCCGGGTGATGTCGGCGGCGGCGAGGTGGCTCGCGGTCGCCCGGCTGGTCAAGCCGAGGTTCTTCGACAGCTTGTGGATGTGGACGTCGAGGGGCATGACGAG
>Ga0335394_10001888_pt1 | contig 23527 bp, 18 predicted proteins | sample MAT03_FD_205741 | JGI IMG/M metagenome (GOLD analysis project Ga0335394, IMG submission 205741) | Freshwater microbial communities from Lake Fryxell liftoff mats and glacier meltwater in Antarctica - MAT-03 (spades assembly) (version 2) ...
AGCCACATCATTACGCCAATTGGGAAACTTTGAATGAGGCTTTGGATGAAATATTCGATAATATAGGCTCAAAGTACAGTATCCAATTTAATTGAATTTGTGTCGATTATTTCAGCCCAACTACTTAGCCTTTATGTTTGAGCAATATAATATTTAAATAAGTGGCACTTCGTTTGTCTTTTGCCTATTTATAGGCTTTGACAAGGTCTTGATAAAGTTCGTCAGTTAAAGGAAAATTCATACTAAGGGTTTTCTTTCAAAATTAGTGAAGTAAAATCTTAAAACCATTTTCCGTTGTGTATATCAAGCACGCGCACAAAAACCGTAGCGTTCTGAACGGGGGCTTTACTAACGGCATCAAACACCCGCCCATCAAGTGTAAAGCGTTGGCAATGTGCAATTTGTGCCAGCAAAACAAATACCAAAAGCAGGGAAAGTAAACGGTATTTTATCATCAGTTAGGCTGTCAATCAATGAGTACTGTTGCAATATACGAAAAATAAGGTTTTATCAACCCGACACCACCGTTCCCAGCAAATTGGAAATGCTTTTGTCCACGTTTTTGAAGTGAATATACTGGCGCTGAAACTCCATAATCTGCTCTAAATCAGCAGTTTGGTTAATGAGTGCCAGCAAATCATTCATGCGTTTTTCGGCTATGCCTTTTTTGAGTCTTAAAATATTCCCGTAGGCCAAGTCGGCCAGTTTTTCTACTTCGGTGGGGACAATAATCTGTTTTCGGTGCCAGTCGTCGAGCTTGTATTTGTCGTTTTCGCTCACCAGCGTAATGGCCAATTGCTGAATGTCGGGGTCGAAATGATTGATAAAATAATTGGTTTCCAAAATCTCGTTGCGCTTGTAGGCTTCCCGAAAACTTTCCAAAATATGGGCAAATTGGGGCGTTTCAAAAGTAAGGTCTTCCAACTGCTCGAAGGCGTAGCGGCAGAGCGGGTAGCTGGGTTCGAGTTCTACGGCGGCATAGTTGATCAACAGCCGAATACACTCTTGTTCTTGGTAAAATATTTTGGAATGACCTACCGCAATCGGCTGCTTTTCAGACGCTTGAAAGTTGGCAGTTTCGCCAAAATGCCCTTGGTCATCTTCGCTGAAAGAAACCAAATCGTCAAATTCTTGGGCAATATTGGGCGCATTCTTGATTTTTTCTTTGGCCGCTTGCTGGTCGGTTTTTTCGCGTTGTTTGCGCAGGAGTTTATTGCCTTCGGAGAGCAGGGTTTGCTCGTCCACTTTCATCATAGTGGCGGTGCGCTGCGTAAAAATCTGCCGCTTGATTGGGTCGGGTATTTTGGAGATGCTGTCCACAATCTCGCCAATGGCCTCGGCGCGCTTGAAGGGGTTGTCGCCCGCTTCGCGCAGGAGCATCTGGGTTTTGAAGCTAATAAAATCTTTGGTGGCCGTTTTGACGTGTGCCTTAAAGCCCTCTGCTCCTACTTTATAGACGTAGCTGTCGGGGTCTTCGCCGTCGGGGAGGGTAACGAGGCTCACGTTTAGCCCTTCTTCGAGCACCATGTCGAGGCCGCGCAAGGCGGCTTTGATACCTGCCGCGTCGCCGTCGTACAAAATGGTAACGTTGGGCGTAAAACGCGCAATAAGCCGTATTTGCTCAATGGTCAGCGACGTACCCGACGAGGCCACCACGTTTTGAATGCCCGCTTGGTGCAGCGAAATCACGTCGGTATAGCCCTCCACCAAATAGCATACATCTTCTTGTCGAATGGCGTTTTTGGCCTGAAAAATCCCGTACAGCACGTTGCTTTTGTGATATACCTCCGTTTCGGGCGAGTTGATGTACTTGGGCTGGTTTTTGTCGTTGGTCAAAATTCTGGCCCCAAACGCAATCACTTTTCCCGATACGTTGTGTACTGGAAACATAACCCGCCCCCTAAAACGGTCGTAGTAGCGGCTGGCGGCGGGGTTGCGCTCTTCTTCTTTGCGAATGGCCAAGCCCGCTTTTTCGAGCAGCTCCACGTTGTAGCCGCGTTGGGTAGCCACTTTGGCAAGTCCGTCCCATTCGTTGAGGCTATATCCTAAGCCAAATTGCTTGATAGTCTGGTCATTAAATCCACGATTTCTAAAATAACTCAGCCCGATGGCCTGTCCTTCTTCGTGGGTCATCAGCAGGTTTTGGAAGGTTTGCTGGGCAAAATTCAGTACTATCAGCAGGCTTTCGCGCTCGTTTTGGCGGTTTATTTCTTCGGGAGTGGCTTCTTGTTCTTCAATTTCGATGTGGTATTTTTTTGCCAAATGCCGCAAGGCTTCGCCATAATTGATTTTTTCGAGTTCCATCACAAACTTCACCGCGTCGCCGGCGGCACCGCAGCCGAAGCATTTGTAAATTTGCCGTGCAGGATTGACATTGAACGACGGTGATTTCTCGTTGTGAAAGGGGCAGCAAGCCGTGTAATTGGCGCCTCTTTTTTTGAGCGAAACAAAATCGCCCACCACCTCCACAATGTCGGCGGTCTGCTTGATTCGGTCGGCAGTTTCTTGATTGATGCGCATACTTGCAAAGATATGCGGTTGGCGCAAAGGCACAAAAAAAGAACACGCTTTGAGCGTGTTCTTTTATAACGTTTAAAAATTATTTGTAGCCTGGGCTTAGATAACTTTCACTTTCGAGGCATTGAGTCCTTTCGGGCCGCTCTGCACTTCAAATTCTACTTTGTCGTTTTCACGAATCTCGTCAAGAAGACCTGATACGTGTACGAATACATCTTTGTCGCCGTTTTCGGGCGTGATGAAACCGAATCCTTTGGTTTCATTGAAAAATTTTACTGTTCCTGTTTGCATAATATTGTATTGTTAACGGCGGTAAAGGTAAGATGAATTATTGATATTTTAAAATTTACGTGCGTATTTTTTTTATTTATTTTGAAAAATCCATTTTGTGGTGGCGCAATTTGCCGTTGCATCATTTTAATATTTGCCCAAATCAAAGGCTGCGGAGTCAGTACTTGCTACTATTTTGCCCATTTTTTTCTGGATAATACCAAAGTGATGCTGGTCTTGGGGACAAATCAGGGAGATTGCCTCGCCCGAGGCCGTAGCCCTACCCGTGCGCCCCACGCGGTGAATGTAGTCTTTGGGCGAGCGGGGCAGTTCGTAGTTGATAACAAAAGGCAAAAACTGAATGTCAATGCCACGCGAGGCCAAATCGGTGGCTACCAGTATTTTGGTTTCGCCCGTTTTGAATCTTCGGAGGGCTTCGGTGCGCGCACTTTGCGTTTTTTTGCTGTGAATGGCCACGGCATCTACGCCATTCTTTTTCAATTTTACTACCAAATTATCGGCCGTTCTGACCGACGACACAAACACCAATGCTTGCGGTATGGCAAGGGTTTTGATTAAATACCGCAACAAGGGGCCTTTTCGTTCGGGAGTTACCAAGTAGGCGGTTTGTTTTATGAGTTCAATGTCTTCAATTTCTTCTTCAATTTCTATTTTGACGGGTTCGCAGAGCAGCAGGTCTTTGATGACGGCCAATTTGGTGTCCAAAGTTGCCGAAAACAAAATATTTTGACGTTTGGTGGGCAACAGCTTGACAATGTTGGTCATTTCTTCCTGAAAACCAAGGTCAAGCATCTTGTCGGCTTCGTCCAAAACCAAAATTTCGATTCGGCCCAAATTGACAGATTGGGTTGAAATCAAATCGAGCAAACGCCCTGGCGTGGCCACCAAGATTTCGGTATTGCGGAGCTTTACCATTTGCTGGTTGAGCGGAACGCCCCCAAAAACGGCGAGGTTTTTGATTTTTAGGGGCAATGTTTCAGAAAACGCGCTGACTACATCGCTGATTTGCAGGGCCAGTTCGCGGGTTGGCACCAAAATCAATACCTTCAAGTGCAGCGTGCGCGAGTCGCCTTTTCGTTGCAGCAACTCTAAAATAGGCAATACAAAGCTGGCGGTTTTGCCCGCGCCCGTTTGGGCAATTCCTTGAATGTCTTTGCCCGCCAAAATGGCTGGAATGGCCGCTTGCTGAATAGGAAACGGCGTGGTGTAGTGCTGGGCGGCAATTGCTTTTAGGAGCGATTTGGACAAACCAAGTGATGCAAAAGACATAAAATAAAGGGGGAATTGGTGAAAACATTGCGCCAAAGGTACAATTAAGTAGTGAGTCAATTCGACTCTTTAAAAAATACCCGTTTTACCCGCTCGCTCACGCCCGTCAATATTTCGTAGGCAATAGTGCCTATTTGGTGTGCCAATTGCGTAATGGGCAGGTCTTTTCCAAAAACAATCACCTCGTCGCCTGCTGCTACGGCTGCGTTGGTGGCATCTACCATGGTCATGTCCATGCACACGTTGCCCACTACGGCGCACCAAGTGCCGTTGATGCGTACTTTGCCCGTACCGTTGCCAAATCGGCGGTCGTAGCCGTCGGCGTAGCCAATGGCAATGGTGGCAATGGTGGCATCTTGCGCCAATACGCCCCGCCGGCCGTAGCCCACAGTTTCGCCGGCTTTGAGGTGCTTAACTTGGGACACCACGGTTTTGAGCGTACCCACCAACTGCAAAGCCTGCTGCTCTTGCTGATTGACCTCCACTCCATACAGGCCAATGCCCAGCCGTACCATGTCGAGCTTGAAGTCGGGAAAGCGCACAATTCCCGCCGAATTGAGGATATGCCGCGTGGGCTGGTAGCCCAAAACACCTTCAATTTGCCCCGACCATTCCAAAAAACGCTGGTATTGCAAGGCCGAAAAGTCGTTGTGGGCGGCTTCGTCGGATCCTACGAGGTGGCTAAAAACAGTAGCTACGCGCATTTGGGGCTGGTTTTGGAGTTTTTGCAACAAATGAGGGAGGTCGTCGGCAGTAAAACCCAAGCGGTGCATGCCCGTGTCGAGTTTCAGGTGAATGGGCAACGAATATGGTTGGTCAAAGGTCAGCCATTCGTCGAGTATTTTGTGGCTGTATATTTCGGGTTCAAGGTGGTATTGGTGGAGTTTATCGAAGGTTTGGCGGGCGGGGTTCATTACCATAATAGGCAGCGTAATGCCGTTTTGGCGCAAGGCCACGCCTTCGTCGGCGTAGGCCACTGCCACGTAATCAACACGGTGAAATTGAAGCAGTTGGGCTATCTCGGCGCTGCCGCTACCGTAGGCAAACGCCTTGACCATGACCATGATTTTGGTTTGTGAGCCAATGCGCTGGCGGTAATAATTGAGGTTGTGAGTGATGGCATCGAGGTTTACTTCAAGGACCGTACCGTGGACGCGCTGCTGCAATTGATTGACAATGCGTTCAAATTGAAACGGTCGCGCGCCTTTTATCAAAATGAGCGCGTTTTGGAGACTGCCCGCGTCAAAAGTGCCCAAGAATGCGTCGGTTGTGGCATAAAATTGGGTATTTGTTTCAAAAAATGCCCGATTGCGTCCAAAGGCTTCGCCAATGGCCACGAGCTGGCCCACGGCTTTGTCGCGCAGCAGGGTGGCAATTTGGCCGTAAAGTTCGTCTTCGGCCTGGCCTGTTTGCAATACGTCCGAGAGTATAGCAACTTTGTTTGACCGCTGTTCTTGTTGGCTCAAAAAATTGAGGGCCATTGTCAAGCCCACCAAGTCGTTGTTGTAGGTGTCGTCAATGAGTTGGCAGTTGTTGATGCCCTCTTTGAGCTCCAAACGCATCGAAACGGGCCTCAGACGCTGCAAACGGGCCTGAATTTCGGGCGGTGCAATGCCCATGTTTAGCATCAAAACCGCGCAATGAATGGCGTTTTCTACGGACGCATCATCAACAAAAGGCAATACCAAAGCCGTCGAGGTTTCGGCGTTTTTGGAGCTAAAAACTACGTTGGTACAGTCCGTTTTTTTTTCGACCACAACCCGCAGCGCGCAGTTGGGGGCGGTGGTTCCCCAGCTCACCAAGTCGCAAGTGGGGTTTACAGATTGAAAAATAATTTTTATTTCTTGGTCAATATCCTGGTAGTCAGCGCAATAAACGAGCGTTTGGCAGCTCGTGAAGAGGCGCAGTTTTTCAACAATTTTTTGTTTTCTACTCCTAAAACCGCCGTCGTGGGCCGAGCCGATATTGGTAAAAATGCCAATGGTAGGCTGGATAATTTCCTGCAATGCCTTCATTTCGTGCGGTTGCGAAATACCCGCCTCAAAAATACCGATTGTGTGTGCCGCATTGAGCTGCCACACCGACAGCGGCACGCCAATTTGGGAGTTGTAACTTTTGGGGCTTTTGGCCACCCGAAAATCGGGACTCAGCAACTGCGCCAGCCACTCTTTGACGATGGTTTTGCCGTTGCTGCCCGTGATGCCCACCACGGGGAGCGCAAACTGGGCGCGGTGGTTTTTGGCCAATTCTTGCAAAGCTACAATGCTGTTTTGTGCCTCCCAAATACGCGCTTGGGGCATTTGAGAAAGCAATTTTTGGTCAAAGCACGCCTGCTCAACCACAAACTGCCGCACACCTTTTTGGTATAAATCCAGCAAAAAACGGTGGCCGTCGTGCCGCTCGCCTTTGATGGCAAAAAACAGCGTCTGGCTCGGAAAAGTCAGTTGGCGGCTGTCGGTAAGCAAATAAACGGCATCGGTCTGGATGGGCAAAGAAAGCGGGGCGGTCATGGGTTTTAAATTTTGCCAAAAATAGAACTTTCCAATAAGTTTTTTAGCTAATGAGTGGCATGATTGCAGGGGGCAGTGCAAACTTGAAACGTTTGTGCTAAAAACGAACTGACGAATGCCCACGGTTTAGCAAAATACAAAGAGAAGCAAGGCTGGCGTGCAAGCCAACGCATTTTGCTTCCTATTTTGTTTTACTCAACCGCACCCCGACAGTTTCAGACCAACAATAAAAACCATACATTTGACCCCACGTAAACAATATTTTATTCCTTGGAGACTTTGTGCTTGCCTATGGGCGATTTTTGCAGGTATAAACAAAGCAAGCAAAATTGAAATTGTAAAAAAAGTTTTGAGTAACACAAAACTTGAATACGAAAAGAAAAAAGACCAATAACCCCAATAGTGAGTCCCGAAACAGTACGCGATTTGCTATTTTTATCAACCAAAATAACAGCAATAATGAACATAAAAAGCATTGTGTTGCTTGCCATACTTGCATTTGCAAGCAATGGTTTATCTGCACAAAATAAAACAGTAACAGTTTCGGGAACTGTAAAGGACAAAACAACTAAAGCCGTTTTGCCTTTTGTGAATATAATATTGAAAACAGAAAAAGACACTGCCTTTGTAACAGGCACAGTTAGCAACGAAGAAGGGAGGTTTACATTTGCAAACATTAAACCCGATAATTATTTTTTAACAGTATCGTATATCGGTTATATCCCCAAACGAGAATCTTTTTTTGTAGGAACGCTCTCTGAATTTATAGAAGTGCCGCCAATTGAAATGCAAGAAAGCAGCACAACATTAACCGAAGTTACAATTACTGCCAAACAAGACGAAGTAAGCGACAAAATGGACAAGAAAGTCTTTTCTGTCAAGGACAACATTAGCCAAAGTGGAGGTTCTGTTTTACAAACAATGCAAAACTTGCCAGGCGTAACAGTTCAAGACGGCAAAGTGCAATTGCGCGGCAACGACAAAATAACCGTGTTGATTGATGGCAAGCAAACCGCTTTAACAGGTATGGGAAGTCAATCGGGCTTAGACAATATTCCTGCTTCTGCCATTGAAAAAATTGAAATCATAAACAACCCATCTGCCAAGTATGATGCAAACGGAAACGCGGGTATCATCAACATCATTTATAAAAAAAATAAGCAAGAAGGCTTCAACGGAAAGGCAGGACTTACGGGCGGTTTGGGTTCATTGTGGGTGCGAAAAGAAAACCTCCCAACCATAAGACCGCAATACCAATTCACCCCGAAGATAAACCCTACCCTATCGTTGAACTACCGCAAGAATAAAGTCAATATCTTTTTTCAGGGCGATTATCTTTACACACAAACGTTGAATAAAAATGAGTTTGTAACGCGGACTTACGACGATAAAACAATAATAAAACAACAAATCAAGCGAAACCGTAACACCCATTTTGCAACTACAAAAGCGGGTGTTGATTGGAACATGAGCGAACATAACACGCTTACCATTTCGGGTTTGTATGGCTTGGAGAAAATTATTGACAACGGAGACGAGCCATTTTTTAATAATGACCTTACCCAACGGCTTCGACTTTGGCAATTCTTAGAAGATGAACTGAAAACTACTGTCATGGCTTCGGCAACTTTTCAGCACAAATTCAAGCAACCCGGGCACTTGTTCAATACAGGTTTCAATTATACTTTTCATCGGGAGGACGAAAAATATTTTTTTGACAACATACTGCCAACCTTCAAAGGCAAAGATGCTTTTGCTTTAATTTCCGACGAGCACGTTGCCGATTTCAATTTTGATTATGTAAGACCTCTCAAACACGGACGAATTGAAGGAGGGGTGAAATTTCGTTGGCGTGAAATCCCTACCAATATGCAGTTTTTTCCGGGACTCAATTCTCCATTAGACAGCACCGCAGGAGGGCCAGCCACTTACAAAGAAATTATCCCTGCTTTGTATGGCAACTATGTTTTTGAGAGCAAAAAGTTTGAAGCCGAAATAGGTTTGCGGGTAGAATATGTGCATATAAACTATGAAGTAGGGTCAAATCATCCAACCTATAAAACAGACGGATACAACTACACGCAACCTTTTCCGAATGTTCGCTTGGCTTACAAAATGAATGACCGAAATAAATTTTCACTTTTTTATAACCGCAGAGTTGACCGACCAAACGAAGTGGACATTCGCATATTTCCGAAGTATGATGATGCCGAAATTATCAAAGTTGGAAATCCGGCACTTCGCCCGCAATTCACCAGTTTATTTGAGATAGGATACAAAAACAGTTGGGAGAACGGATATTTTTATTCGGCCCTTTACCACCGCCTTTCTGATGGCACTATAACCCGAATTGCAAGTACCATTCCCAACAGTACGTTGATTTATTCTATTTTCCAGAACGCACAACGCAGCTACACTACGGGGCTCGAAATTGTGCTTTCATACGATGCAAAAAAATGGTTTTCGTACAACTTAAATCTGAATGGCTACCACAATTTGATTGATGCTTTTACGGTTGAAAACAAATATCCTGTTACAAATACTTTTAGTGCAGACAAACAACAAATATTCTCAGGCAGTGCCAAACTAAACACTATTTTTCATCTTCCTAACAAGGTTGACATGCAAGCCACCTTTATCTATTTAGCTCCCGACATTATTCCGCAGGGAAAAATCGCACAGCGTTTTTCATTAGACTTTGGTATAAAGAAAACCATACAAAAAGGCAAAGGTGAGCTATTTTTTAATGCGACCGACCTGGCAAACACAATGGTTATTAAGAAAGAAATTAAAGGTAAAGGTTTTAATTATACCGCCACCGACTATTACGAAACGCAGGTAGTGCGACTTGGCTACGCGCATAAATTTTAGACCTAACAGCAACCAACGCCAATGTATTTACTGGTTAATTGACAAATAACCCAAGAATCCCCCTTCAAAATACTCGTTTCGAGTTTGAAGGGGGATTCTTGGCTAAATAAGGTATCTCACCGCGAGATACCAACAATGCTACTTACTGGATTACAAAATTGCCAGTGCCTATTTTAAAGCCTTCGGCGTAGAGTTCTACGTTGTAGCTGCCTGGTTTAAAACGCTCGGTATTGTCGTACACCATTTCTACAAACTGGTTGTTATTGGTAAAATTCACACGGTCTTTGAGCGTATAGGACAGTTCTTGTCCCTTGATCATAAACTTTGAATTGATTACGTCGTAAGTCATCACATCACCTTGTGAGTCCATCAAGCGCATCACAATTTCTTTGTCTTCTTGCTTGGTCAGCTCGTTTTGGGGCAAGCTAAACACCACCTTGATTTTTTCTACCTGATTGGCTTTGTATTTATCTTCTTCTTTTTCTTTGCCACGTTTGTTGATGGCCAACACCCGCACATTTTGCGCCCGCAAGGCCGCGCCAATGGATACTTTTTTGGCCAATTCTTTGTTTTGATTGACAATGGTACTTACCGAGTCAGCGAGTACTTGTTTGTCTTTGGTCAGCACCTCGCGGTCGGTTTTGAGGGTAGCATTTTCGGTGTTAAGCGTCTGATTGGTCGAAATCAAGACCTCGTTCTTGCCCCTTAGTTTGACAATGTCCTCGTCTTTCTGGACCAAGAAGGTTTCATATTCCTTGATTTTGGACACGTACTTCCCAATCTCCACTTTGTTGCCTTTCAACAAGCCATCCTTGTCTTTTTTGAGGTGGGCTTTCACTTTGAGTAAGTCGTCGACGCTGCCCCCCAATGCCTTCACTTCGCCAATTTTAGCGTCCAATTCTGCCGCTACTGAGTCGAGTTTGGTTTCGGCATAAACCAACTCTTTTGCCTTTTCCATGGCAATGGCCTCCCGTTCGTTGGCTACGTTTTTTTGATCAAAATACAAAAAGCCAAAGGCCCCCGCCGCCAGTGCCATAATGATCAACCCTACCAAAGCAATTGTGTTTTTGTTCTGCTGATTTTCTTGCATGATTTTAAAGAATTAGGTAAAAATTTAAATGAAAAAATAAGTAAAAATTAATACGCATTCATAGTGGTTTGATGAAAAATAAAACGTTTGCCAACAAAAGAAGATACGTTGCAAAGCGAAAGCAGGACGTAGCAGATGGTGATACTATTTTTAAGAGTACAAACGGAGATGGGTAAATTTTATTGTTGCGTTACTGGAAAGTTTCAAAAAAAACATTCGATAGTTGTTCCTATATTTGCGCCTTTGTTACATATATTTAATACACACACTATAAAATCATGGAAAAAATTAAAGTAGCCAACCCAGTGGTCGAATTGGACGGCGACGAAATGACCCGAATTATTTGGAAGTTTATCAAAGAAAAATTAGTGCTTCCTTATTTAGACGTTGATATTAAATACTACGATTTGGGCATCGAAACCCGCGACCAAACCAACGACCAGATTACAATAGACGCTGCCCACGCCATCAAGCAGTGCGGCGTAGGTATCAAATGTGCGACCATTACGCCCGACGAAGCCCGCGTAAAAGAGTTTAATTTGAAGCAAATGTGGAAGTCGCCAAACGGTACTATTCGCAATATCTTGGACGGAACGGTTTTCCGCGAGCCGATAGTGTGCCAAAACGTGCCCCGTTTGGTCATCAACTGGACTTCGCCCATCATTGTTGGCCGTCATGCTTTTGGCGACCAATACCGCGCTACCGATTTCGTGGTGCCTGGCAAAGGCAAACTGACCATGAAGTTTGAAGGCGAAGACGGTACAGTTATTGAACGCGAAGTGTATCAATTTCAAGAAAGTGGCGTGGCAATGGCCATGTTCAACATTGACAACTCTATTCGGGGTTTTGCGCACTCGTGCTTCAACGTGGCCTTGGCCAAAGGCTGGCCGCTGTACCTTTCTACCAAAAACACGATTCTCAAAAAATACGACGGACGTTTCAAAGCTATTTTTCAAGAAATATTTGAAGCCGACTACCAAACCAAGTTTGCCGAAAAAGGCATTGTTTACGAACACCGCCTGATAGACGATATGGTGGCTTCGGCCCTAAAATGGAGCGGCAATTTTGTGTGGGCGTGCAAAAACTACGACGGCGACGTGCAGTCTGATTCAGTAGCGCAGGGCTTTGGGTCGTTGGGCTTGATGACCTCGGTACTCGTAACACCCAACGGCCAAGTAATGGAGGCCGAAGCTGCCCACGGCACCGTAACGCGCCACTACCGCGAACACCAAAAAGGAAACCCAACTTCGACCAACCCCATTGCTTCTATTTTTGCTTGGACGCGCGGCTTGGCTTTTAGGGGAAAACTCGACAACAATCAGCCACTGATTGATTTTTGTTTGGCCCTCGAAGCGGTGTGCGTTGAAACCGTAGAAAGTGGAAAGATGACCAAAGATTTGGCCGTGTGCACGCATGGCAACAAAGTAAACCACGGCGAGCATTACCTCTATACCGAAGAGTTTTTGGACGCTATTGATGGCAACTTAAAAGCCAAATTGGGTTTATAGATTCAGTGTTTGTGCAATAGCCGCGTTCAATATGGCTACTCTGGCTTCAAAAACGCAGAAGGATTGTTGGTTAAACTGGCAGTCCTTCTGTATTTTTACAACTTACAGACTGGTAAATCTCCATGGGCAACACTGCGACAACAGCGAAACAACTTTGTAAGCGCGTGCGCGTTCAAACGTTCGCGTTACTTTTTATTTGCTGTTTTTTTTCTTCAAATGCCCAAAAACCCGTAGGCTATTTCTTAACCGACAGCATTGAGATAGGCCGCCCGTTTCGGTTTGGGTTTAGCTTTCGGCACCAGCCCGAAATAGAAGTCTTTTTTCCTGATACCACCCACAATTTTTCACCTTTTGAAGTAATAAGCCACGAGTATTTTCCAACAGAAACCAACAGCGCGGGAAGTTTAGATAGCGCTGTTTATACGTTGGTATCTTTCGATGTGGCCAAAGTGCAAACTTTGCGCTTGCCCGTCTGGGTGCTTACTGCCCGCGACTGCACCGCCGTTTACTCAGCTACTGATTCGATTTATCTGCAAGAATTGGTAAAAGACACGAATGCCCCGCTCCAAATAGACAGCAACATTGCACCCCTGAAACGACAAACCAATTTCCCGCTTATTTTACTGATTTTAGCATTGGTTATTGTGGTAACAACAATCATTTACTTGCTATTTGGCGAGGTGCTACAACGGCAATGGAGACTGTACCAATTGTTTAGTAGAAACCGCGAATTTGGACGAAACTACAATCGACTACTGGGCAATTTGACCGCCAAAGACAGTATCGAAAGCATTGAGCAAGCCACGGTACTCTGGAAGAAATATTTGCAAAGACTCGAAAAAAAACCTTTTGTTACTTATACCACCAAGGAAATAACCGACAACCTGCCCAACGAAAGCCTCGCCAATGCCCTGCGCGAAATAGACAGCATAATATACGGGAGCATGGCAGCGGCCAAGGCCAACGCCGCCCAGTCGATGGGCGTGTTGCGCGAGGTGGCTACTGACCTGTACCGACTTCGCCGGGTGCAAATAGCCCAGTCTGGCAAATCACGCGCACGAAAGCGCAGCACTGATTAGCAAATGGCCTCAATAATTACGCTGCCATTCATTAATTTTACAATGTCGCCCACTTTTTTGTCGAGTAGTAGCTTGCCCACGGGAGTCTGCGGAGATATTACCACAACATCTTGGTTTTCAACGGTTATCTTGCCAATACTCACCGCCAACCAAAAAGTGCCTCCCGTGGTTTTGACCAACGCACCCACCACCACCACGGGTGGCGGCAACGCCGTGCTGTCGGCCAAGCGAGCTACCACCACCATTTCTTGGCGGGCTTGCTCATATTGCTGCGCGTACATGTTGCGGTCGAGCTGGCCCATAGAACGGCCTGTTTCGTATTTGTCGCCCGCCGAACTTTTGGTTTCAGAGTTTGCCGACTCTTGTGCCACTTGCATAGCGACTTGTGCATTGGCCATGCGCTCGGCAATAACCCGCCGTACCGCATCAATAATTTGCTGTTTCATGGGGTCAATGTCCAAAATATGCGGGTCTAAAACAAACTTCCACCAAAATTTCTTATTTTGCACCCTCAATGCACTATCTTTTTGTTCTAACTTTGTTTAACCAAATTTTTTCTTGAATTAACTCATTATTTTAACCATGAACGAAACCGAAATCCGATTTAAAGCAGGCGTTGTAACGGGCGAGGGTGTTGGCGAGATATTTCGCCACGCCAACGAAAACGACTACGCCCTACCTGCCGTAAACGTCGTAGGTACCAACTCGGTCAATGCCGTTTTGGAAACGGCCAAAGCCGTAAACTCACCCGTTGTTGTGCAGTTTTCAAACGGAGGAGCCAGCTTCTATGCGGGCAAAAGCGTACCAAATAAAAGCCAAGAAGCCTCCATAGCTGGGGGTATTTCGGGCGCAATGCACGTTCACCAAATGGCCGAATTGTACGGAGTTCCGGTTATTTTGCACACCGACCACTGCGCCAAAAAGCTCCTGCCGTGGATTGACGGCTTGCTTGAGGCGGGCGAAAAATATTTTGACCAGCACGGTAAGCCACTTTACAGCTCGCACATGCTCGACTTGTCGGAAGAGCCGCTGCACGAAAACATTGAGACTTGCGCCAAGTACTTTGAACGAATGGCCAAAATGGGCATGACCATCGAAATAGAATTGGGCGTAACAGGCGGCGAAGAAGACGGCGTGGACAACTCGGACGTGGACAGCTCCAAACTCTACACCCAGCCCGCCGAAGTGGCTCATGCGTACAAAGAACTCAAAAAAATATCCGATAATTTTACCATAGCCGCCGCTTTTGGCAATGTGCACGGCGTTTATAAGCCTGGCAACGTAAAATTGCAGCCTATTATTTTGAAAAATTCGCAAGATTATATCCAACAAAAATATGGCACGGGGTCCCTGCCCGTCAATTTTGTATTTCACGGCGGGTCGGGGTCGAGCCGCGAAGAAATCAGGGAGGCCATTCAATATGGGGCCATCAAAATGAACATTGATACCGATATGCAGTGGTCCACTTGGGAAGGTATTTTGAAATACTACCAAGAAAAAGAAGGCTACTTGCAGTCGCAATTGGGCAACCCCGATAGTCCAGACTCGCCCAACAAAAAATACTATGACCCGCGCGTATGGCTCCGCAAAGGCGAAGAAAACATGATTGCCCGCCTGAAAATTGCATTTGAAGATTTGAATTGCATCAACCGACTGGCCTAAATGCAGGTAAAATTAGTAACGATAAGGCTCAAAAAATTACGATTTTTTGAGCCTTATCGTTTTATTCGATGAAGCCATACTTGGCTCTGGCACCTTGGCGCGGCATGGCGTTGTAGTGCCACCACTCGGTTGTGATGGCCGTAAAACCCGCCTCGGTCATTACTTTGCGCAGCAGATGGCGGTTGGCCAAGTGTTGCTTGTTGAGTTTTCCTTCTTTGCGCATTTGGGCTTCGCGGCGCGGCTCGGCTTGTTGGCCAAAAAAATCAAAAATCGTTCCCATATCAAGGGGCTGGTTGTTTTGGTCGGCAATGGTCAAATCAACCGCACAACCAAAATTATGAATCGAGCCCTGCTTGGGGTCGGCCACGAAGTCTTCGCGGCGGTTGTAGGGCAAATGGCTCATTTTGTTCCAAAAAATAACGGTTACGCTGCGCGGACGCGCCGCGTCGTAAACCAACAAATGGTAGTTGGGATTGATTTTTTGAAGGGCTTGGTTGGCCTTTACCAATTTTTGCGCCGCCATTGGCTGCAAGTACGCCCGTTCTAAGTCGCCATAAACGTCTTCTTTGATAAAATTATCGGTGGTGCTGTATTTTAATTCCACGGCAAGCGTTGGGTCCAACTTTTGAACGTCCACCAGGCCATGTTTAATAAACTTTTGTTCTAATTTGCCCACTTTATTTTGGGAAAAGACTTGAAATGAAAAGGTAACTGCAACGAAAAAACAAAGACGTATCATTTTTGTATTTTTTTGAAAAACAATAAATTGGGCAAACCAACAAGCCGCCCCAAAGCTAACAAATCGGATTTTATTTTAAAAATTGCGTTTTTGGTAGCAGCTTGACTCCTATTTTGTAGCTACCTTTGAACATTCATAACCTTTAACCAAATCGTTACAAAAATGAGCAATCCAGCCAATCTTAAATTTCCGTGGCTTAATCACTATCCAGCGGGCGTGCCTGCCGAAATCAACCCCGACATTTATACTTCGTTGGTAGCCCTGATAAACGAAGGCTTCGGGCAGTTTGCTGCAAAACCGGCCTACGCCAGCATGGGCAAAGAAATGACCTTCGCCGAGTTAGACAAACTTTCGCGCAATTTTGGGGCGTACTTGCAATCGCTGGGTTTGCAAAAAGGCGACCGAGTGGCCTTGCAAATGCCCAACGTTTTTCAATATCCAGTGGCCATGTTTGGCGCATTGCGAGCAGGGCTGATTATCGTAAATGTAAACCCGCTTTACACGCCCCGCGAGATGCAACACCAACTCAAAGACTCGGGGGCAAAGGCCATCGTCATTCTGGCCAATTTTGCCCACAACCTCGAAAAAGTACTCGAACATACTGATATTCAGTACGTATTTATTACCCAAATCGGCGATTTATTGGGTTTCCCCAAAAAACAAATTGTAAATGGGGTGGTAAAATACGTCAAAAAAATGGTGCCCGCCTACGACCTGCCCCGCGCCGTAGTTTTTGGCCAAGCCCTGGCTGAGGGGGCTTCTATGCCGCTCGAAGCCGTTGAAATGCGCGGCACCGACCTGGCTTTTATTCAGTACACGGGCGGTACCACGGGCGTATCCAAGGGAGCCATGCTCACCCACCGCAACATTATTGCCAACGTACTGGCCAACTACGAATGGCTCAAACCAGTGGTGGACGAGCTACCCACCGACCAGCCCTCGGTAACGGTAGCCGCGTTGCCGCTCTACCACGTGTATGCCCTCACCTGCAACGCCCTTTCGTCGCTAAAAAGTGGCAGCATGAACCTGCTCATCGCCAACCCGCGCGATTTAAACGGCTTCATTGACGATTTGAAAAAATACCGTATTTCGATTTTTACGGGACTAAATACGCTCTACAATGGCCTTTTAAACCACCCGCGCATTGGCGAGGTAGATTTTAGCGGCCTTAAAATAGCCTCGGCGGGCGGTATGGCCCTGCAAAGCGTGGTGGCCAAGCGCTGGCAAGACCTCACGGGCTGCTTGCCTTGCGAGGGCTATGGCCTTTCAGAAACTTCGCCCGTGCTGTCTTCTAACCCGCTGAAAGGCGAAAACCGAATTGGCACCATTGGCCTGCCATTTCCAAGTACTGAAATGCGTATTTTAAGCGACGAAGACACCTGGGTTGCCGTAGGTGAGCGCGGCGAAATATGCGCCTACGGCCCACAAGTAATGCTGGGCTACTTCAAACGCCCCGACGAAACCGAAAAAGTAATGTTTATAGACCCCGCCGACGGCCGCCAGTGGTTCAAAACGGGCGACGTAGGCGTGATGGACGCTGACGGGTATTTTAAAATTGTAGATCGCAAAAAAGACATGATACTGGTGTCTGGATTTAACGTGTATCCCAACGAAATCGAAGACGTAGTATCCCAGTGCCCGGGCGTGCTGGAAGTAGCCTGCTTGGGCGTACCCGACGAAAAAACCACCGAAGCCGTAAAAGTATTTGTGGTAAAAAAAGACGAAAGTTTGACCAAAGAACAAGTGGTAGATTTTTGTCGCCAAAATTTAACGGCCTACAAATGCCCCAAACACGTGGAATTTAAGACCGAGCTACCCAAAACCAACGTGGGCAAAATCCTGCGCCGCGCCCTGCGCGAAGATGCGCAAGCCTAAATGTTTGTATTGTTGGCACGATTTCAAAATCGTGCCAACAATAATACTACTCACTGCTCAATGCTGGCTACTTCTTTATGTGTTGAGTTCTTTCGGGTCAAAATCATGAACAGCCTGAACGTCAATATTAACAATACCCGAAATAGCGGTGGCATCAAACATAGACCTAAACTTAGCTCCCCACACAATCTCCTCATAGCGATACGAGTTTTTGAACGTAACTTGCTGATTAAAAGCCTCGGCAACAGCCCGTACAAAAATCAGAAATTCGGTATCTGACTCGGCCAAACTGGCCTCAGTAGCTCCGTACAGCGGGCTATCTTCGGTAATGGGGTGCACCACAGTCCAACTCATCGGAAACAAATTAACTTGGCTGCGTTCTAGTTTAAGGGGGTAATATCTGCGCGTTCGCGTGCCGTTGGGCGCGGTTTCTAAGCGCGAAAGAGTAACCTCGGTCTTTACGTCAATCAGCTCCTCGTGCCGCTCGTTAATCATTCTAAACATCCAAGCGTTGAGGTCTAAATAAGGAGCCAAAATCGAATTGCGACTAAACAAGACCTTTGGCACTGGCCGCGAAAAACGCCCGTACATCAAACCCGTGGCCAGCGCAATTACCAGTAGCCCTACCAAAGCCTCAACGGCAGCTACCGCGCTGATGAGGTAGCCCACGGGCGCAACTCGCCCATAGCCAACCGTGGTGAGGGTTTGGGCACTAAAAAAGAAAGCCTCCCAAAAATGATTGGCCTTGTCAGAAGCATTAACGCCCGACAAATGCTCCATGCCTATTGATAAATAAACGACTGAAAACAAGACATTTACCGCGAGGTAAATCAGAAAAACGATGCCAAAAAAATGGTGCCAGGGCATAATCGTGAGCCGATAAAAAGGATCTACCCACGCCCAAAACGAAACATTGGTTCGCTTTACATTAAAACTGCCATCGCGGTTTACCAAACGCCCATTGGCATTGGTGATGCGCGTACCAAACCCCAAATCGCGGCGTTCTTCTTCTTTTTCTAAGAGCTGGCTCGTGCCTTTTTTGCTAATGAGTATTTTAAGCGCCATAAATTTAAGTAGTGAGTTAGTAATGCGTAAAAAAAAGAAAGATATTTGCCTTTAAAATCAAATTTTTGGGGCTAAAAGTTCGGTAAAAACCAATAAAGGGGCTTTATCGTCAAAAATGAGACGAGCTTCACGGCGGTAGGTCTTTAACCGTACATCCAACATAAAAAAACGGCAGAAAACCACAATTGCTTTTCTGCCGTTTTTTTATGCCCTAATATTGCAACATGAAATCAATTTCTATTCTCATCGCTGCCCGCAACGAAGCCGCCAATATTTTGGATTGTCTGCAATCGGTAGCGGCATTGAGTTATGACAAAGAAAACCTGCAAATCTTGGTTGGCAACGATGCTTCGGAAGACGATACCGCTGCCATCGTCCGCGATTTTATTGCCGATAAGCCACATTTTCAGTTAGTTGAAATAGCGCCTTGTCAAGCTTTGCGTTCGCAATTTACCACCCTACAAGGCAAAACCAATGTGTTGGCCCAGCTGGCACAGCACGCCACGGGCGAATTCTTGTTTTTTACCGATGCCGATATTGAAGTACCAACCCATTGGATTCAAAATATGTCGGCGCATTTTAAGCCCAATGTGGGCGTGGTAACGGGTATTACGACCATGAAAAACAGCGGCTTTTTCGCGCTTATGCAAGGTTTAGAATGGCTCTATTATTTATCGTTGGTGCGCTTGTTGTCGCTTTTCGATATTCCGATTACGGCCATGGGCAACAACATGGCCATCACCCGAAAGGCGTACGATGCCGTGGGCGGCTACCAAAAAATAGGCTTTTCGATTACCGAAGACTACGCGCTTTTTCGGGCCATTTTGGCGCAGGGCTTTCAGTTTGTGCAATTGTTCGACAGCCGCATTTTGACTATTTCCAAACCCATACCTACTTTTTCGGCCTTGTTGGTGCAGCGCAAACGCTGGATGTACGGCGCCATGTCGTTGCCCTGGCAACAGCGACTTGGCGTGTATATCAACGGCTTATTGCTGCCTATTTTGCTGATTATCAGCTTTTTTGACCTAAAAATAGCCCTCATGCTAACCACATTTGCCTACATCGGTGCTACGGCTTGGCTGGCGGGCGGCATCAGTTGGCTGCAAAAATCTGCGTTATGGATTGTTCTGCCTATTTTTTGGTTTTACCACGTTTTTACCAATTTTATGATGCTCGTCTATTTTTACACTGCCTCAAAAACTACGTGGAAAGGAAGGGACTATCACACATAATATTGAGAGGCCAATTGTGGTTTTGAGATTCCAAACAAGCATAATTTTAATCAAATTTTAGCAACCTCAAAAAAATGAACTTACAAAATACTACAGCGATTGTTACGGGCGGGGCATCGGGCTTGGGAGAGGCCACCGTCAGGCTTTTGGCCGAGCAAGGCGCAAACGTCGTTATTTTAGACCTCAATCAAGCACGCGGTGAGGCACTTGCCGAAGAGCTTGGCCCGCAAGTTAAATTTCACAAAACCAACGTAGCCAACGAAACCGACGTACAAGCTGCTATTGACTTGGCCGTGGCGGCTTTTGGGGCATTGCACGTGGCCGTCAATTGTGCGGGCGTGGCCGAGGCCCGCAAAACCCTCGGCAAAATAGACGGCATGTATGGGCCGCACTCGTTTGAGGTTTTTGAAAAAGTGATTCGGGTCAATTTGATGGGCACTTTCAACGTAATCAGGATGGCGGCTTTTGCGATGGAGCGCAACCAACCCAACGTGGAAGGCGAACGGGGGGTAATTATCAACACGGCTTCGGTGGCGGCCTACGATGGGCAAATGGGCCAAGCGGCCTATGCGGCTTCCAAGGGTGGCATTGTGGGCATGACGCTGCCCATTGCCCGCGACTTGGCCAGGTCGGGTATCCGCGTGATGACCATTGCGCCTGGCCTCTTTGAAACGCCGCTCATGATGGGCCTGCCCGAAGAGGCGCGGCTGTCGCTGGGCCAGCAAGTGCCGTTTCCGTCGCGGCTGGGCCGCCCGCCCGAATACGCGCTGTTGGTCAAGGCTATCCTGGAAAACCCCATGCTCAACGGCGAGGTTATCAGGCTCGATGGTGCCATCAGAATGGGGCCCAAATAAATAAGAATGCGTAGCGATATCAACCAAACACCCGCTTAATTCGTATATATTTTTCAACAATAAGCCCCTTTGTTTTTTTGGCATAACAAAATGCCTAGTTTGGCGTTAAATCAGAGATAAATTCAAATCTTGTAAAAAACATGAAAAATAAAATCTTAAAAATAGCTCCTGCCGTAGGTTTGGCTTTTTTGGCTTTTTTGTCGGCTTGCAAGCGCAACGAAGACGTACGGCCCTTGGATACCGACGTGGCCATTAACGAGTGGATTACCGAACAAATGCGCACTTGGTATTATTGGGCCGACAAAATCCCCGCTACACCCAACACCAATGCCACCCCCGACAAGTTTTTTGAGACACTTCTCTATAAATTTGATGCCAATTTGCGCCCAGATGGCGACCGATTTTCGTGGATTCAAGCCAACGCCGACGAGTTGCAGGCCAGTTTGGCAGGTGAGCGCAAAACCACCGGCGCCGATATACAGGGCTACCGCAGCAGCACCGACAACGCCCAGATAGGCGGGGGGCGTATTCAGTACGTTCAGTCCAATAGCCCTGCCGCTTTGGCAGGACTAAAACGCGGCGATTTGTTTGCCAAACTCGTAATAGACGGCCAAACGCTCAACGTAGCCAACTACGGCACGCTGTTGGGCGGTGGCACTAATTATGTTTTTACGATGGCCAAATATGAAAACGGGGCTTTTGTAGCCACCAGCGAAACCAAGTCGACAACGGCGCAGACACTGCAAGAAGACCCGTTTGGTTTGGATTCGATATACGTAAAAAATGGCAAAAAAATCGGCTATTTAGTTTATAATCAATTTGTTGCCACACCGAGCGGTGCTTCCACGCCCGTTTTTAACAACAAAATGGACCAGATTTTTGGTAAATTTAAGGCGGCCAATATCAACGAACTGGTGGTAGATTTGCGCTACAATCGGGGCGGCACTTCTACGGCTTCTACCAATCTGGGCAGTTTAATTGCCAAAGGAGCCACGGCCAAAAAAGTATTTGTACGCCGCGAATGGAACAGCGGCATTTCGCCAAGTTTGGAAAAACAGTACGGAAAAGATTTTTTCTTTGATTATTTTCTGGACAAATCTCAGAACGTAGGCGACAATTTGCAGCGGGTTTTTATTTTAACCAGCAGCCGAAGCGCATCGGCCAGTGAATTGGTAATCAATGGCTTGAAGCCATACATGCCCGTATTTTTGATTGGCGACGTTACCACGGGCAAAAACGTGGGGTCTATTACGCTTCGCGATGACAAAAAACGCCACAATTGGGGCATCCAACCCATCGTAGCCAAAAACTTCAACAGCGATGGCAAGTCTGACTTTACGGCGGGTTTTCGGCCCGATGTGCAAATTATTGAGTCATTGTCTAACCCACTTTATGCTTTCGGCGACTTGCGCGACCCGCTTTTGCAGGAAGCCTACTTTCAGATTACGGGCGGTCGTACTATGCGGCGCGGCATAAGCGAGCCAACTGAAATGGACAAAAGAGAGCTTTTTTCGACCATTGACGCAAAGGCAGGCGGCGGAAATTATTTTATTGAGTTTCCCAAAAAATAAAATTAAGCGTACACAAACTCGCCAAACTCCGACCGAATCGTTACCTTTTTGCCTTCGTGGGGCAGCACGCGGCCAATGATTTGGGCTTCGATGCCAAACGATTGCGCGATTTCGATGATACGAATGGCGTACTTTTCGGGCAAATACACCTCCAAACGGTGGCCCATATTGAATACTTTGTACATTTCGACCCAGCTTGTGTTGCTTTCGTGTTGAATCAATTTAAAGAGCGGGGGCAATGCAAACAAGTTGTCTTTGACCACGTGCAGGTTTTCAATAAAATGCAACACCTTGGTTTGTGCGCCGCCACTGCAATGCACCATACCGTGAATGTACGGGCGGAGTTCGTCCAGAAAGACCTTGGCCACGGGCGCGTAAGTGCGCGTAGGCGACAAAATGAGCTGGCCTACTGTGAGCGGCGTGCCTTCGGCAGCCTCTGTAAGTGTGCGCGATCCGCTGTAAATCAACGAACTATGAATTTCAGAATCGTAACTTTCGGGGTATTTGCTGGCGAGGTAGGTAGCCAGCACGTCGTGCCGAGCCGAGGTGAGGCCATTGCTGCCCATGCCGCCGTTGTACGTATTTTCGTAAGTAGCTTGGCCAAAAGAAGCCAGCCCCACCACCACGTCGCCCGCTTTGATGCGGTCGTTTGAGATTACGTCGGTGCGTTTCATGCGGGTTATGATGGTGCTGTTTACGGTGATGGTACGCACCAAATCGCCCACGTCGGCGGTTTCGCCGCCCGTGCTGTGTGCCTCTATGCCGTGGCACCGAAGCATTGCTAAGACCGCTTCGGTGCCGTTTATTATTTCGGCAATTACCTCGCCTGGTATTTTATTTTTGTTGCGGTCTATGCTCGACGACAGCAGCATGGGCCCCGTAGCCCCCGCGCAGATGAGGTCGTCGGTGTTCATCACTACCGAGTCTTGGGCTACGCCCCGCCACACCGACAGGTCGCCCGTTTCTTTCCAATATAGGTAAGCCAGTGCCGTTTTGGTACCCGCACCGTCGGCGTGCATGAGGGTACAATAGGCGGGGTCGTTGGCCAAAATATCAGGCACAATTTTGCAGAAGGCTTTGGGAAACAGCCCTTTATCCAACTTCTCAATGGCTTTGTGGACATCTTCTTTGGAGGCCGAAACGCCCCGCTGCATGTATCGGTCGGTCATTGTTTGGGTATAAACTGGTTTGGTTGCAAAAAAATAGAACTTATTGATCTGTCTATCAGTAATTTATAATCTGATTGCTGAATAAACCAATCGCTATTAACGTCAGTCCGTCTAAAAACTACACACTTCAAAGATAGGACAAATCCAAGAAAACTCCTAAGTTGTAGAATGAAATTTATTATAGGAAAAAACAGAGCCACTTACAGCCTCACCGAGCCACTTGAA
>Ga0335394_10001905_pt1 | contig 23462 bp, 14 predicted proteins | sample MAT03_FD_205741 | JGI IMG/M metagenome (GOLD analysis project Ga0335394, IMG submission 205741) | Freshwater microbial communities from Lake Fryxell liftoff mats and glacier meltwater in Antarctica - MAT-03 (spades assembly) (version 2) ...
GCTGCGGTCAGTCGATGTGCTACGATTCGTCATGCGCTTCTCCGGGGCTGTACGAGCGGTTGTGAGAAACAGATCGTACCGCTTCTGCGAGGAGCGCTCAACTTCCTGTCATTTCATGCCTGCACCCCTACACCGATGAGCTGCCGGGCGACCCGCAGGAAGTGTTCTACGCCCTGGGCGTGAACCGCGTCCTGCACATTGAGTCGCGCGTCCAGCAGATGCTCATCGGGCCGGCCGGCGAGCGCGTCGAGGCGCGCCGGCTCGACGACGACCAGCGCGCGGCCTACCTGGCCCAGGGCTGGACGGAGCGCGACTGGGTCGTACTCCCCACCGATGTCCCGGCCTACACTCCCGACTGGCTCCTGGCCCACAGCGGGATCGCCGTCGGTGTCGCTGCGGGCGCGACGACGGCCGGCGCGCCGGTGGTGCGCTGGGTCAGCTTCGTCGGACTCAGCGACCTCGCCCGCGAGGTGTTCGGCGTTGCGGCCGCGCTCCCCGTGCCTGGGCCGCGGCGCAGCACCCAGAACCGCGAGGTCCGCGGCCTGCTCAGCCTGGCGACCGTCGGGCGCGCCCGCGCCTGATTGATCGATCAGCCCCTCGTTGCACCGCCGGGTGCAGCGAGGGGCTTGTTGTCATTGCTCGACGACATCCGCCCGAGATTTGGCTGACTCCCGATCGGCATCCGACACTCCGATCGGACAGATCAACAGCTGCCCTGCTAATCATCATTGCGCGGCCCACACGACGCTCAACACGCTGGCGCTGAGGCATAGCCTGGGACGCGGAGGGATCCATGGATCTGATACGGGGGCCTCCTCAAGGGACGGCCCCACGGGGCTCCCCCATAGTACCGTAATGGCAAAAAGCTGATTTGCAGCATTCCAGTGAGGTAAACGGCACGTTTTTCACTCGGCGAAATCTGTACAAAGTGCCACAAGACGACCATGCACACCACCACCATGCACACCACCACCTACGTCGATCCTGCTCTTCGCGCGGCGGTCCTGGATGCCCATCCTGGCCTCCGGTGCGAACCTCGCTACTTCAACTTGCTACAGGAAGTGCTCTACCCAATCCATTTCGACGACGACACATTCGCGCCGGTCTTATCCTCCCAGCGTCTTGCCGAGCTCGACGGCAAAGCCTCAGTCTGTGTTGGGAAGAATTATCAAAGCCAGCCCTACCTTGACGCCTATACCCGTACCACGGGCCACCGTTTTCGGCTCTCTGTCCATTCTTTCTGGGAAGGCAAAGCGCGCACCGTTCTCGATATCGGCCTTGATCCGGCGCTTGAAGCGGTGTATCGGGCTGATCTGGCCCAGATGCCCATGACACCGGTGGCGTTCACCTCAGGCCAGAAACTGCGGCGCAATCATCTGTATGCGGCGCGCGATCACGATCAGACACGTGCCAATGATTGCCCATCGAGCTACGCCGAGACTCAGGCCGCAATCCAGTATCTCAATAGCCAGACGCCGAACTTCTTCACCTCAATGATGCGGAAGTATGGCGACGAGGCGCTCGCTGTTGCGCTCCAGAGTGAGAACCCGCCCAGGCGCCACCAGAACCAGGTGACGCTACGGTATATGTTCGGGCAGCCCCAGCAGTTCTATCGCGCCTCGAAGCGGGGACGTTCCCGGCGCCTCTTCCCAGCGCACTGTGGCCTGAACACACTTTCTAAGGACGTCGCGGCGGTGCTCCTTCAGGACTGCCTTGAGTTCGACCTAGCAAGCTCGCAGCTAGCGATCTGCGCCTATCTCTGGCAGGTGCCGTCAGTCATCGCGTTTCTCGAAAGCGGGTGCAGCATCTGGGCCGAACTGATCGCATTCCTTGGGCTGGAGCCGCACAACAAGCCGGCGCTCAAGGTCGCTCTCTACAGCCTGATCTATGGTGCGTCGGATCGGCGCATCGTGCGTGACCTGAACCTCGGCCTGGATCTCGGCGACGAGAGTCGGGCGATCGCCGAGCGGCTGTTACAGCACCCACTGATCGCTAATCTCAGTGCGGCTCGCGAGCAACGGCTTGCGCAGGTCAAGCGCGATGGTGGGGCGCGTGATTGTTATGGTGCCTGGATCCCTATTCCCGCAGACCGCTATGGGCGCAAGAGCAAGAAGCAGTCGCGAAACCCACGCAGCGTGCTGGCACAGCAAGCCCAGGCGATCGAATTTCGTGTGCTCGCGCCCGTCTTCACGCTGATGCAGGACAACGAGGACGCCTCGATCGTGCAGTGGGCGCACGATGGGTTCACGCTGCGCGTACGCGACAAGCAACGTATGGGCTCTTGGGTGGAGCGACTATCAACGGCAGTAGCTAACGAGGCAGCGACATTGGGTATCAGAACGCGGTTGGAGGTCACGCGCGATCCGCGCCAGCGCTAGCAGGGAGAACCGCGGGTTATTGGGGTGAGGATGCAGGCCGTTCCGCAGCGGGGCGGTCTGCGGCTTTCTCTAGCAAGTCGCCCGGTGCTATGGCGAGGCGATCGGCGATCTTCTCAAGCACGTCAAGGCTAACCTGCTTGAGCGGCGGCCCATCCTCGCGTCCATCGCTCGTTGAGTACCAGACCCGGCGGGCGGTGCTCATGCTGAGGCCGAGGACCCGCTGGAACTTGCCCAGCGTCCACGCTTGCTGCTCGAATAACTCGCGGACTCGCAGGCGGATCGACATGGGCGCAGTTCTCCAGAATGCTGGTGCGCTAAGTGTACCACATCCGATACGTATCGGATTCGTGCTTTCGGAATTGACACGACAGCACACCTATGCTAGTATCAGAAATGTAATATCACTTCCGATACGCAGAGAGCAACCATGCTTCGCTTACGTGTCCAGGAGGTGGCGCGCAGCCGGGGGATGACCCTTGCGCAGCTCCAGCGCGAGACCCAGCTGGGCATCGGTACGGTACGTCGCTACTGGCACAGCTCGCTGCGCTTCGTCAGTCTGGATACGCTTGAGCGGCTTGCCGAAGCGCTTCAGGTCGATGTCGCAGAGCTCGTGGCGCGGGAGTCGCGGAGCGCCAGATGAGGGCCACATGGAAAAAGATGCCGGGACAGTGGCGAGTAGCGGGCAGGCGACGCATCGTGGCCCAGCGATGACAAGCGCGTCGGCCGCAGAGCATACGGGGCGTCGGCGGCGGGCGGCCAGCGCCTACGACCGCGCGACCCGCACGGCCGGCCTGGTGGTCGGGCTGTTGCTGATGGCGACGCTCTGGCTGGTCGGCGGCTACTACACGCTGGCCTGGCTCGCTGAGCGCGGCCTGCGGCTCGCTGCGGCGGGCCTAGTGCCGATCAATGTGCTCCTCAGCCTGGGCGCGCCGAGCACGTCGCCCGCGCCGCACTGGCTGGCCGTCGTCGGGGCTTGGTGCCTGCCCGTGGCCCTCTCCGCGGCCGAGATCGGCCTCTGGCCGCGCCGGGTGCGTCACCCGCTGGCCTGGGGCCTTTGGCTCGGCTTCCTGCTCGTCGATGCCCTGACCACGGCCGCCGGCGTGGCCCTCTTCATTGAGACCGACCCGACGACCGCCTGGCTCATCGGGCTCGTCGTCGGTGTGGCCCTGGCCCTGATCCCCGAGAAGGCTGCGCGCACGCTGTGGCAGCTGCTCCGCGAGGACTGGCAGTGAGCGCGAGCACTGGGCTGCTCCTGCAGCTGTTCCTGCTGTCGATCCTGGCCGGGCTGGTGCTGGCGCTGAAAGGGATCGCGCTCTGGCGGCAGCTCCAGCAGCAGGAGGGTGAGGCGCCTGTGAACAAATCAATCGCCGTGCCGCTGCCCATCAGTCTCGCTGTTTTACCCGGGGCCGGGACGGCACTGGCTCAGCTGCCGTCCGATCTCGGACAGACCATCGCCTACCTGCGCACGCGCTACGCCCACCGGCGCTACACCATCCCGCTGGGCTGGCAGCGCGCCGAGAACGGCACACCGGTCTGCGTCGTCGCGCACCTGGTCGACGATGTCTACCACTGCCTGTTGACCGCCAAGAGCCGGGTGGGCAAGGATAACGCGGCGCTCACCTGGCTGTTCTCCCTGGCCCTGCAGCACCCGCCGACGTGCCTCCAGGTGGCCGTGCTCGACGGCAAGGGCGGCCTGGACTGGGCCGGCTGGTGCGGCAAGGCCCATACCTGGCGGCTAGCCATCGACTCAGACCAGATCGCCCCAGCGATGGCGGCGCTGACCGCCGAGCGCGAGCGGCGGATGCGCGTGCTGCGCCAGGCCGGCGTGAGCGCGTGGGAGGGCTATTAGGGCGACGACCTGCCGCTGCTGGTGGTCTATGTGAGTGAGCTGCTCCTGCTGCAGGACGCGACCAGCCCCAAGGAGCTGGACCGCTGGCTCTCCAGCGAGCTGTCCAGCGCGGCGGCCTTCGGCATCCGCTATATCGTCGCCACCCAGACCGCCTCGCAGTTCAGCACCCGCTGGCGCGGTCAGGTCGACCTGTGTGTTGCCGGGTTCCAGCCGAGCGCGTCGCAGGACCAGCCGAACACTGGGTTGACTGCGGCCGAGATCCGCACGCTCGGCGCGGTGCCACCCTCGGAGCTGCCCGGGCTGCCGCACGGTCGCGGCGTCTTCGCCCTGGTGCAGGGGCGCCAGTGTGAGACCGTCCGCATCGGCTACCTCGATGACGCCCAGCGGCGCCACTGGCTGGCCCGGCTCCCCGATCGGCCGCTCGCCGCGCACCCGATGGCGCCGACGGTCGCGGATCAGGATCAGACCCCGCCGATCAAAGCGGCGATCCGTGGGCCTGCCCAGGAGCCGGCTGCGGCGGCTGGTGATCTGACCGACGCCGCTATCTCCGTCCTCTTACGTGAGTCGACCCCCGTGCGCCAGATCGCGGCCCAGCTCAAGGGGCGGATGCAGCGCCGCCTGCGCCGCATCCATGCCGTCCGCGCTGAGATGCAGGCGCATCCTGAGGCCTGACAAGGAGCAGCTCGATGCTTGGGAACATCCTGTACGCCCAGATCACAATCCGCGGCCTGCGGCCGCTGCTCTGGCACGCCTTCGGCCCGGAGGCCCTGCCGCTGGAGCGCCAGGAGCGCCGCGGGGTGCCCGGGAACGACCCCGACGAGTGGCGCAAGACGGTGCTGATGACCGAGGAGCGCCAGCTCTACATGCGCCCGAGCTACCTGTTCGCCTCCCTGCGCGACGGGGCGCGCTACACGCGTAAAAACCGGGGCACCCTCCAGCCCTATGTCGCGGCCACGCTCCAGATGCGCGATGAGCGCATCCTGATCGACCGCTACGTGCCGCCGGAGCCAATCCCGACCGATCCCCAGGCCCCGGTGTACCTGGATATCCAGAGCGTGAAGAACCCGACGACGAAGGCGCGTAATGTGCGCTACCGCATCGCCGCCGCAGCCGCCTGGACGGCCCAGTTCCGGGTGCTGTGGGACCGCACGATCCTCAGCCGCGAGCAGTTCGAGGCGATCGCACACGACGCTGGCCGGCTCATTGGCATCGGCGATGGGCGAACCATGGGCTATGGCCGCTTCGTCGTCACCGCGTTTGAGGTGCACGAAGCGCTCCCTGCAGAGCAGTAACGCATTGTTCCGGCGGCGCATGCCGCAGTTCAGCGACGGGGCGGGGCAGGGTTTGGCTGGGCTAGGCACGGCGTGGCCAGGCGTGGCACGGCAGGGTACTGACAGCGCCGCGCTAGCGTATGACACCTACACCAGACACATCCTCCTTCGCGCCATGTTCAACGATAATAAGAATTGCCGGTCGATGATCTCTAGAACTGCCGGTCACGCCCCATCCCTGACCTGACCTACCATGACCCCTCTGAGGAGGGCGTCATGAAGAATGACCACGAGGTCTTGCGTATGAGACGCGAACGTAGCAACGGCAAAACCCAAGAGCAGGCGGCGGCACGCGCCGGCATGAGCGTGCGCACCGCCCGCAAATATGAGCGCCTTGGTCAGCTGCCCAGCCAGGCCCGGCAGCCCCGCACCCATCGCACCCGGCCCAATCCCTTCGCAGGCGACTGGCCCTGGGTCTGCGCGCAGCTTGAGCGCGCCCCAGCCCTCCAGGCCAAGACGCTCTTCGCCGAACTCACCCAGCAGGCGCCCGGGCGCTATTCGCCCAACCAGCTCCGCACCCTCCAGCGCCATATCGCCGCATGGCGCGCCCAGTTCGGCCCGGCCCGTGCCGTCATCTTTGAGCAAGTCCATCACCCCGGCGCACGCGGCCAGTCCGACTTCACCCACATGGATGCGCTCCTGGTCACGCTCGCCGGGGTGCCGTTCGCGCATCTGCTCTACCACTTCGTCCTCACCTACTCCAATATCGAGGCCGTCCAGATCTGCTTTTCGGAGCGTTTTGAGGCCCTCGCCGAAGGCGTCGAGGCCTGCCTCTGGCAGGTGGGTGGGACGCCCCAGCAGCATCGCACCGACAACCCCTCGGCCGCCGTGGTCAAGATTATGGTCGGCGAACGGCACTACACCGACCTCTACCTGGGCCTGATGGCCCACTACCAGATGCAGCCGTCGACCAACCAGCCGGGGATCGCGCACGAGAATGGTGATGTCGAGCAGGCGCACCACCGCTTTAAAGAAGCGGTCGACCAGGCCCTGCGCCTGCGCGGCAGCCGCGACTTTGCCGACCGCGCCGCCTACAGCCGCTGGCTGCATGAGCTGGTGCGCCAACGCAACGCCACCCGCGCCGTGCGCTGGGCCGAGGAGCGCCTCACCCTTCAGCCCTTGCCGACCACGCTGCTGGACCCCGCCCAGGATCTGCCGGTCACCGTCAGCCGCTTTGCGACTATTCGCGTGCTGCGCAACCTCTATTCGGTCCCCTCGCGGCTCATCGGCCAGACCCTGCTGGCCCGCGTGCGGGCAGAGACCATCGAACTTTACCTGGGGGCCAGTCACCTGATGGGCCTGCCGCGCCTGCGTGGCAGCCAGCAGCACCGGATTGACTATCGCCATCTGATCGACTCGCTGGTACGCAAGCCGGGTGCCTTTGCCCAGTACCGCTACCACGACGCGCTCTTCCCGTCGCTGATCTTTCGGCAGGCCTACGACCAGCTGTGCCAGCAGCAGCCCCAGCGAGCCGACCAGCAGTATGTCCGGCTGCTGCACCTGGCGGCCAACACCAGCGAGAGCGAGGTTGAGGCTGCCCTGAGCCTGCTGCACGACGCTGGTACCACGCCCACGCACGACGCCGTGCGCGACCTGGTGCGCGGCCAGCCCACGCCCGCCGTGCCGCAGTTGTCGCCGGCCGCGCTGGATTTGTCGTCCTACGACCAGCTGCTCGGTGCGGGGGTGGCCCATGAGTAACCGCTATCTGGAACTGACCAGCCTGCTGCGCGGCCTGAAGCTCCCGGCCATGGCCGACAGCGTGGCGGACGTGGCCATGAAGGCCGCCCGGGCCAATCTGAGCCATGAGGCCTTCCTGTACGAGTTGGCACGGCTGGAACAGGAGCAGCGCACGCAGCGCCGGATTGAGCGGCTGCGGCGCGAGTCGGGGCTGCCGCGCGAGAAGACGCTGGCAACGCTCCAGCTGGCGAGCTTCCCGGGGGTGGTGCGCCAGCAGCTGGAGCGCTTGCGGCGGGGCGAGTTCGTCAGTCAGGCGGTGAACGTGGTGGCCGTCGGCCCGCCAGGGGTCGGCAAGAGCCATGTGCTGGCAGGTCTGGGCCATATCCTGGTCGGGCAGGGCTTGCCGGTGCTGTGGAGCTCGACGGCCCAGCTGATGCAGCGGCTACTGGCAGCCAAGCGCGACCTCCGCCTGCCGCAAGAACTCACCCGGCTCGACCGCTTCCCCTGCCTGATTCTGGACGACATCGGCTACGTGCAGCACGACCAGGATGAAATGGAGGTGTTATTCACGCTCCTCGCCGAGCGCTACGAGCGGAAAAGCGTGCTGCTGTCGACGAACCTGGTCTTCTCGGAGTGGACGCGGATTTTCAAGCACCCGCTGACCACGGTGGCGGCGATAGACCGGGTGGTGCATCACTCGGTCATCTTGGATCTGATGGGGCAGACGAGCTACCGCGCGCAGGCGGCGCGGACGGCGCAGCAAGGGGTACTGCCAACCGAGGAGGCAGAATCGGCTGCGGAGCGACCAACCGACTGGCTAGAGGAGGTCCTTGCGGCGGAGGGGTAAGCCGGCTGACGGCGGGGCGTCACAACGACAACCGACTGGAAGGCAACGACCGCACCACGGCCAAAGCGCCCTGCGGCACAGCGTCACGACAACCGACGGGAGGGCCACGACAACGACAACCACCGGCAGGCCAATGACAATGACCTGCGCGCGATCCGAGACGGGCGGAAGAACAACGACGGAATGGGTATCCGCAGGTCACGCAGTGGGGGGCGCACACCGGCAGGTTTAGTTGTCATCGGTCGGCAATTCTCATTGACATTCAACACGGGGGTGAGTTCGGCAGAATCGGCTTGCGTACATCGTGCCTACGGATAGTGATCTACTGCCGGCTACCATTGAGTGTCACCTGCTTCAGCGTGGCGATCGACCCGGGCAGCGGCTGGCCTTCAGCGCCGATGATCGGCGGGGTGGCCGCGAACAGCTGCGATGCGCCGACCGCCAGCAGCGCGGCCAGGAGCGTGCCGCCGAGGCTGAGCCCGCTGCTGCGCCAGGCATGGCGTAACCGAAAGGCCAGGATGAGCAGCCCCAGATCGGCCAGGGCCAGGGGCGCCCATGCTCCGACCGGGACGGCGGTGGAGAGCGGCAGCAGCAGCACCGGCAGCCAGAGCAGGAGCGTCAGGACGATGCCCAGCGTGCGTCCCAGCAGAGCGGCCAGACGGCATCCGATGCTGCTCCCACGAGCGGGATATGGTGTTGCTTTCTGGCGTACGGGGATGGGCGTGGTGCGGCGCACAGGCACCTCCTGATCCGCAGTGTCGCCCACAATGATAGCACCGGCGCCGCTCCCCATTGGAAAACGATCGCATCTGCTGCGTTATGCAGCCGCCACTCTACGCTACGATGTGCCCTCGACGCCCTACGCGCCCACCTGCGTGACCCACGGCGGATCCGGAAGGGAACCCAGCGCGCGATCATGGATATTGCCCTGGGGTCGAGACCGCAGCATTGCGCCAGCCGGGTTGAGCAGCGAGCACGCCTACGGTGGTTGGAGCTGGGCGGCGATGCGTGAGGCACGCGCCCTTCTCCTACCGATCACCGTGCTGACTGACATCCGTAGAGTGGAATAGTGGACAGATTCCGAGGCTGTTTACCCTGTCTGTGGCATTCTACAGCCGTCCGCGGCAACTTTGGCTACATAGTTGGCTACATGACGATGCGGCGCGAGGATCATGGAGATCCGCGCGCCGCATCAGGAAGCCCTAAATCTTGGTGGGCCGGGTGGGGATCGAACCCACGACACTCTGATTAAAAGTCCAGGGAGAGGGCGTCCACGGCCCTCCACACATGTCCATATTCCGCATCAGAGAGCCAAACTCATTCCAGCCTTATGTGCCGCTGTCCACGCCTGTTCGCGGGTTTGGCTGTCAATTGGCTGTCAGCACGCGGCGCCGTCTTGCCCCCATGATATAGACTGTGAGCCATGCTGACTAGCGCAACGACGCTGGTTACGTTGTGAACAAGGATTAGGGGTCAGCCATCTGCTTGGAAGTTCGCTTTCGTGGCGTCCGCTGGCATCCACAGCCGTGTTTTACCGCATCTCAATGCGAGTTCGCTGTCCAACCCTTACGCTGATTTCCACTGTTGTCTGCTGGCTTGGCAGTAGGGAAGCCTCTATTTCTGTCAATGCCGGAAGAGCGCAGTACGAAAGAAGTGTAACGCGTCTCTTACCATTGCTCGTCGCGTGGCTCAAGCGGCGCGAGTCAACAGCCCGTCGCCTATACTACCCAAGCGCGTGGGCCAAGAGGCAAACGCGAACCTCCGACCGGCTGTTTACGCATGAAGGGGTGGTGGTGGAAACAGACCGCAAGATACGCACTTTTTCGCATTCTGTTGCCACGTGTTATCTTGACTACGTACAGCTCACGGAAGCTCGCGGAACGTCATAGAGTCGCAGAGAGAGTCGCAGAGCGAGTTTCGCCCTCACGCCAGAGATTGCAGGGTCCTGATGCGGTGGTCAATTCCATCGCTTCCGCCACAGTCCACCGCCATCGAAACACGTGGCTACCGTTTGGCTCCATGACGAAAGCGGGCTATCAGCAAACCTCAGCGGTTTTTAAGTCCGAGGATTAGTCTTCCACACCTGTCCATAGGCGTCTGTATTTGGCTTTGTGATGCGGAGTTGCTTCCGCCATTGTTTGTCAATGTCCGACGTTGTTTGCCCGTTTGGCTACATAGTGGCTACATGAGCGAAGCTATGCGTATCCGTTCAGGGGGTGTCTGCTAGGATGAGCGCCGGTGCGGGTTGACCGGCCCAATAGGCCGTCACTGCGGCGGTCAAATAGGGCAGCCGGGGGCGTGCCTGCTGGCGACAGGTCGCACTGACCGTCAGCATCCGCTCGACAAAGCGGCTGCCGGCCACACTCTGGGTGCCGAAACAGCCCTTGCGCCACAGCACAGCCGGACGCAGCGCCCGCTCGGCCGCGTTGTTCGTTGGTTCGACCCCATCCACGGACGCAAACGTCCAGAGCCCATCCCAGCGCGGGAGCACATCTTGGCAAAAGCTGCCGAACGCATTCGTCTCGTGCTGCCCGGTCGTGACAATCTCCCACATCGCCTGCTGAATCGGCAGCAGCGCGGCTTGGAGCAGCGGACGATCTATCTGGTGGGTGCCAAACCGATGCCACAGCCCAAACAGGACATCCGTGAGCGCCAACAGATCGCTTGCCGGGCGGCTCCAGGGCCGGTGGTGGTCGGCGAGCCCGCGCAGGTTGCGCACCAGGTGCGCCCAACACAGCTGGCGGCGCTCCGCCGGCACGCCGTTATAGACCCGGTAGCGGTCGCTGCCCACAATCCCGGCATAGTCGGCGCCGAGCAGCGCGCTGAATGCCTTGGCCCCACGACTGGCATGCACGAGAAAGAGGGTGGCCACCGCGGTGACCGCGACCCACAGCCAGGCGCGCTTGGCTTCCTGCCGCCAGCTGGTCTCATCGGCATTGGTCTGCGGCTGCGCCCGCACCACCTGCTGCACCTCGCCATAGGCCGATTCCAACGCCGCACTGGCGACCTGCTGGAGATGCGCCACGCTGCCAACGCTGATCGGCAGCTGATAGCCCTGGACACACCACTCCGCCAGTTCGCGGTCGGAGAGGCGAAATCGCCCATGCAGGGCCGCGATCGTCGCGACCACCTGCGGACCAAAGGCGCCAAGCGGCACCTCCGGCGGGCGCGGCGCCGTCACCAGGGTGCCACAGTCCGGGCAGGTGACCGTCCGGTACTGGTATTCGGTCACGCTGGGCCGGATCTCCGGCAGCTCCCAGACCTGCTGGCGGCGCGGCGGGACGGCGTCGGGGCGCGTCGCGTCAAGCACGCCCTGACAACACGAACACTGGGTCGGATGGAGCGGTACGATCTGATCGACTTGGTCAGGGGGCAACAGTTCCCGCTGTTGGTTGGGATGACCGGGTTGAGCGCCTTTCCGCTTGCCACGGGCAACCTTCGCCGGACGCGGGGGCACGGAGGGTGGGTCGGTGGAGGGTGGCTTGGAGGAGTTTTGGGAATGCTGGTTCAGGCGCGCTTCGAGGAGGGCGACCTGCTCCCGCAACGGCACCAGCGTGAGGATAAAGGCCCGCACGCCCGCAGGGGTGGCAACCCAATCCTCGGGACTGATTTCTTCCGGGCGCAGAGGCTCGTCCATGGCCGTAGTATGCGCCAAAACGCCGGTGTCGTCAACTCAGCCACGAAGCGAAATGACTACCCCCTGAACGGATACCAGCGAGATCAATCTGCCTGGACTTTTGTAGCTGTGAAAAAAGCACAGGCATGCCGCGCTGCGCCGTTTCAACAGCGATACTCCCTTTCATCGCTACCACGGCCGCTACGCCTGCCTCGGCGAGCTGTGGGCCAAGAGCGACGCGTTCGTCCTGTTCCTGCTCAGGGCCGGCGCTATCGCACGACGCCAGAATCACCAGGATCGGGCGCTTACGCAAGTCCCTCAGGCTATCGACCAGTGCCGATCCCGCTACGCGCTGCACAAGGCCAGCCTCGTTCTCAAGGAAGAGGTGTGGCCTCCCATCACGCACTGCGCCGTGCGCGATGAGGTAGAGTACGTCAGGGCCATCGAGCAGGCCCTGCGTGAGTGCGGTTAGCGTAGTGTGCTGGAGCGTATTGAAAGTCCAGCCCTCCAAGGCTACCCGCAGACGCTCGATCTCGGCAGCAGCATCAAATGGCGAAAAGCCGTAGCTCCGTAGATCGGTGGGCGCTGCTGCCGCGACGAGAACCCTTAGCTTGTTTCCGTCTGCGATGCGTACGGGCGCGCTATAGGTACTTGCGAGGTAACGCGAGAACAGCAGGTCGCTCTGCTTACATAGAAACCGTGGGGCAGGCTGCGTCGGGTCTAGGAGCTTTTCCCACTGTATGCCGTGGATAGCAGGATCGTTGGGTGGCAGTCGAAGCCGAAACCGCAGTGGCACCCCGGCACCAATGGAATGGCTGCGCGCCTCGCCCAGTGCAGGAGCCAGCCGCGGATCGGCGAAAAGCATGCTGCTGAGGGCTGCGCCGTAGGCAGTGAGATCGAGGGCATGTTCACGCAGTACGGTATAGTCAGGCGAAACCTGGGGCGCAGGCCCAACAATGGGCTCGACCACTACCTGGCTGCCCGAGGGGCGGAAGCTTACCGCAACCTCGTAAGGCTTGCCCGGACGAGCCTGGAGCCAGAGCTCAAATTGGGCTGCTTCGGGGTGCAGTTGCTTTGAGACAGTACTAGGCGGATCACTACTTCTAGAGCCTCCTGTCGTGGAAGCTGCGAGTATTGCCATAACCTGGGTAAGCTCGGCAAGCAGGAGCTCGGCTTTGCGTGCGAGCCGCAAGCGCATGGCCTCATCCAGGGTCTGGTCGATCTGGCGGTTAACGACTTCATACTCTTCGGTGAGGGCACGGAGGCGGCGCTCAAACGCTGCACGCTGAACCGCATCGGTGTGATCTGGCATATGACGCCTGGTAGTAGTCGCCGGGTCACACAATCAACCATATTGCCGACACAGAAGTCGTTGCCTGTTCGTAGCTTACGATCAGGTGCCTTCCCGCGATTGAGACGACGTAGTACTGCCTACCTAGTATAGGCAGTGGAGCCACAAAAAGCAACAGTGAAAGCAGAGCAATTCAGGGTGTCTCAGGACTGATGAAGCGCCCCAGTTCCGGCACCGCCGTCGCCCCATTTCGCGCGAGCTTCTGGAGCGCGTAGCCGACACCGCGCCCAGGCCGCGCCGAGTCGCGCCACTGAAAGACGGCCCGGCGCCGTACTAGCTCGCCCCGCAGATCGTCGGCGCTCACCAGTTCGATCCTGCTCGCCTCGGGCGCCCACGCGAAGCGCACGCAGGCAACCTTTGGGGCCTCGGGGCTGCCCTCGCTGCGCAGCAGCGCGTACGCCGCCTCCGGCGTTGGGAGCACCGGGTTAGCGATAATAGTGACTCGAATGACGATTGGTCGGTAGCTACGCACCTGCTCTGGAGGGATAAGCTGCTCGCGCACCAGCAACCGGATCTCCAGCTGGTAGCCAGGTTGAAGCACGGACCCGCTTAGGCGCTGCACCTCGGCAAGCTCTGCCTGGAACAGTTGTCCTGCCTCCACGCTGTAGGCGGCAAGGGCGGTCGCGATCCCGTCGGGATCGATACGGCGCAGCACCACGTAGGCGCCGCCATAGCTCACCGTGCCGGTGCGTGGCAATGTCTGCGATGTTGTAACTTCCACCCGATTTCCGTTGGCAGAGACCACTTCGGCCAGCACGCCTGGCAGCCCATCTGCGGTTATGAGCAGTACATCACCCGCGATCAGCCCGGCGATACCCTGGCCGCCAAGCGTGAGCTCCTGATTGTCGCCGACACGTCTTGCCCCATTCAGCGGGTGGCGCACCGGCTCCCCAAGTTTACGGTTATCGTCCCAGTCGAAGCGCAGGGCAACGGTGCTATCAGGGTTGTACTCGCGCCGGTCGCTCGCCAGAGCAACTTGTCGCGATGACTTCAGGCCGCCCTCCAGCACGCGCACAAGCTGCGCGGCCCTGGCCGTCTGCGAGACGAGCCGCCGGTTGTACTCTGGGTCCTCGAAGTGAATTGCGAACGGCTCCAGGGGCAGCGGCAGGGCTGAACCGCCACCCACCCGCAGTGCGAAGCGCAGCGTCTGGGTGAGCCCGGCGCCGGCCACCATGTCCTGCACCCGCGCGTGCAGCGTCAGCACGCTCCCTGCCGCCTTGCGGGCCAGCAACTGCTGGAGTCGCTCATGGGCAGCGTCCAGTTCGCGCTGCGCTGCGGCGGCCTGCGCCTGCAATGCCGCATCGCCTGGCCGTGTCGCACGCTCAAGGGCTATCGCCGCCAGGGAGGCCGCAGCAGCCAGCGGGACGCTCCTGGGCAACTCGGCCCCAGTCACTTCAAACGGCTCATAGGCAATCGTCAACGGGCCATCCACAAGGGCGAACTCGACGCGCCAGTGGATCGCCGTGCCTTCGCCGAGGGGCTCCACTTGCACAAGCAGCTCCCCGCTCTGCTCAGGGCGCTGGCTGGCATCCGTCCCTGGTCGTTTGCGCGCCCACACAGCCGTCAGGCGCCCGCGTTGGGGCTGGAGCAGCCGTAGTCGTAGACCACGCGCGGGTACGCCGCCGGTGCCATCCGGCAGTGCTCGCACTGCGGCGAAGAAGGTTTCGTCCAGCGGGTCGGGGCTGGCGTGCAGCAGGGCCGTTGGGGCGAAGCGGCTGGCCCAGGGCTGAAGCGCCGTCTCCTCCGGGTGGCCAGACGCCAGCGTAGCGGGCAACGGCACAGGGCGCGGCGAGCGATGCTGCACCGGCACTCCGCCTGAGAGCAGGGCCTCGCCGCCTCCGAGCGGCTGGCTGAGCAGATGGTGGCGCATAGCAAGCATGACGCCTGGCCGCGCACCCGCCAGCACGTAACGCATCGCCCCCGGCAGCACCGGCTGCCAGGGCAGCACCGGAGCGCCAGGCGCATTATCTCCCTGCGGCTTGAGCCCTGCGCCAAGCATTGGTAGCGCCGGGCGCGGCGGGGCAGGCAGCAGCCCCACTATCGCTCGCGCCCGGAACGAGGCCGGCAGCCCGGCAGCGGGCCTGTTGTCGCTCAGCGATGAGCGGAACTGCACGCGGCGTGAGATCGTCTGCCACCACAGGCGCGCATCGGATGTGCTCCCATTGGTTGCAGCCCCAGCATCGGCGCTCAGGGCAGGGCCGGCCACCCCTGTGTCGCCGTGGGTATAGCGCAGGCTCAGGCGCAGAGCGCTCAGACCCCACGGCCACGGTCGCCGCTCGTCGGGCCGACCTGTTAAATAGATTGGCTGGGCGCCGATCACCTGGGGCGCCGCCACCTCGAAGGGCCGCGCCGCAGCGGGCAGCAGCGTGCCGCCGAACTGACCCTCCCGGAAACGCAGGCGATCAATTGGCGCCCGTAGGCGCGCCAGCCGGCGCGTCAGATCTGCGGGCCGCTGCAGCTTGTCTACCAAGGCGAAGCGGTAGAGCGTTCGGACAACAGCTTCTCGCAGCTCCGCCGCACCGGTGCGCCAGATCTCGCGCAGCCGCAACAGCGCCACCGGCGAGGCAGGGGCAACCAGGGCGTGAACCTCCCGCGCCCAGGTTTTAACCGCCTCGTCGTTCCCGCTGCCGCCATCCCATGTTCGCGTGGCTAGCGCGCGCAGCACACCGTCGGCGGGGGCAATCGCCACCAGTTCTGCCACCAGCAGCGACAGGGTCGCATTGCTCTCGGCAGGGACGGGGCGATACTCAAGCCCCAGGTAGGGGCTGACCGCGAAGGTGAGGGGTGTGGGGTTGGGGCGGCTCTTGCCCGCCTGTCCCGGTCGCCCGTCGGGCACTTGGAGCCGTGCCGGCAACAAGGTGGCGGCGGCGTGGCGTGCCCCACTGGCAGGCGGTGTGTCAAAGGTCGTGAGCAACATGCCTGTGGTCGCCCAGGGCGCCTCGGCCACGCTGGCGCCGTAATGCTGACGCACCTCGTCGGCGCTCAAGGCGCGTGCATACAGGGCGACCAGTCTGAAGGTGCCAAGCCATGGGCGCTGATTATCGGGCTCGTTGGCAAACGAGAGCACCGCGTTCATCTCCCAGTTGTCGAAGCTGCCAGGGCGCGTGCCCGATGCCTGCTCGACACCGTTGAGGTAGATGCGTACCGCGCCCGCCGGGTCGCGTGTGAAGACCACATGGGTCATCTCGGTTGTCAGTGAGCCCTGTGCGGTTGGGAAGGGCGGCTCGCCTTCGAGGTCGCTCTGAACGGTGCGGAGCCGCGCGTGGTAGTAGGTCGATTCCTCCCGTCGGAAATCGCCCTGCTGGAGCGTGACGTTACGCAGCTCGAAGGTCTTCGAGAGGGTGACGATCCGGCCTGGTTTGAGCGGCTGAAGCACCGCCTGCGCGGGCCGCACCCAGGCCTCGATCGAGATCGCGCCGCTAGCTTTGAAGCCGTTCAGCAGCTTCAGGGCGCGCCCCGAGACGATCACGGCGGGGCGATGCACCTCCATCCCATCGGCCACCCAGCGCACCGCACTCGCGGGGGTGATCTTGAGATTGAGCGCCGGGTTCACCCCTGAGACATCGTGAACCACGGCGCCGCTTGTCTCGCGGAAGGTGTAGAGCGCAAGCAGGCCGGCAGTGCCGCGCGTCGCCGTGACCTGCTGGTCGATCAGCACGCTCTCCGGGCGCCACACAAGCGGTGAGCCGTCAACCTGCGCGGGCAGCCCGTTCTGGTGCTGTGCAGGCGGATAGCTGGGCCGGAACACGTCGAAGCTTGCGCGCAGGCTGGTGGTGCGGCTCAGGCGCGCTGGTGTGTCGGGCAGGGCCGCAACGATGCTAGGCAGCAGCGCGGGCCTCGGTTCAACGGGGGGCGTCTGGAGCCGGAACCAATTTTCTTCAAGGGATGTCGGGTCGAGGCGCGGCCAGCGCCGGCCTGCGTCGGTGTCGAGTGCTGCTACAAACAGCCCGATCGCCACTGTGGCCCCACGATTTGCCAGCTGAAGGGCCAGCGGATTGATGCCCGTCCCCCCCGCCCCCTCTGCCGCGACCACCAGAAGCGGCTCGACTTCCAGGGGCGAGGCGCCGCGTCGCGCTTCGGCTCCCTCCGTGGCGCGGTCACGCTCCTGGGCCTGGAGACGGCCAAAGAACGGCACTGTGATCAGCAGCCAGGCGGGGTCAGTTGGATCTGAGGGGCCAAAATCGTCCAGATCGCTCAGAATGCCGTGCTGACTCCCGCCGGGCAAGAACTGGAGCGCCGTTGGCCGTGCGGGCGCGGCTGGCGCCGTGTTCACCCAGTGGGCCGCGCTGGCCTCGACGATCAGGGTGTCGGGCGCCTCGACGGCCAGCCTGTCGAGCGCGAGACCCAGAAGTGCCCGCGTCTCCGGCTGGAACAGCCCCCGCCCGTGTTCGCCTATGGGGGCTATCCCGCGCACTGGATCGACAGCGAGGGCCTGGCCGAACAGATCGAGGTCGCGGCGCAGGTCGGCGGGGTGTGTCACGCGCAGCTCCTGCACCACGCTCCAGCGGCGCTCGCCTCCGCGCACGTAGTCACCCACAGTTGGGGTGAGCTCGAGGAACTGATGCTCGACCACGGCCAGGAAACGCCAGGTCTTTCCCGGCAGGAGCTGAAAGAGCACGGCGCCGGGCGCCGGGGCAACCACGTCATCGTCGACGCCGAGCTGATTGAGCAGCACGCGCATGGTGTGGCGCGTGTGTCCGCCAGCCTCCCCAGCACCGCGAGCCGGCGGCAATTCCACCTTGCCGGTCGCCGCGTCGTAGGTAATGCCCAGGGGCCAGGAAATCAGGTTGGCGACCTCTAGGAAGCCGTTGAGCATCAGGCTCTCGCTCTGGGTCGCCGCGCGCCAGTGCCCGCTATAGCCGCAGCTGAGATCGCCGACCGAGGAGCGGGCGATGGCCTCAGGCTGAAGCGCAGCGTCGGGTAAGGCGTCGTGCAAAAAGCGCCCCCAGCGGGCCTGGAGCACGGCCTCAACCGAGGCGCTCGCAAGCTCTAGCATGGGAATGCTATCCTTAACGGCGACGGCGTTAAAGCTGACGGTCGCGTAGCCGGGCAGCTCGCTAGCCGCCAGATACATGCCGGGCAGCAGCTGGAGCCCACCTGCGGTCGTGAACTCGCAACGCTCCCATACGAAGTGAAAACTGCGCCCGGCCCACTGGAACGCTGTAGACCGTTCGCGCTGCTCCGTGCTCACCACCAGATCTTCGAAGAGCGCCGCTTGCAGCCAGACCAGCTTGTCGCTAAAGATCGGAAGCTTGACCTCAGCACTGAAGACAGTCGGCATCGCGGCGTCTCCCGCACGTCCGAGGCGCAGCGCAAGCACGATCGCCGCTGTGTGGCCCACTTCCGTGGGGGGCAAGCTGTGGGCAGCCAGATTCAGCGCGAGCTCGATCCGGGCCGGCGCCAGCCATGTCGGCGTTGTCGGTGCCGCAAACTCCTTCACAAGCTCGATCAGCGGTTGGGCCGCACTAAACATCAGCGCATCGAGCTCGACGGCCCACGGTACCCCGAACAGCTCAAAATCCAGGCTGGGCTTGCTCAGCACCAGCCTGGTGCCGTCCAGTGAGATGCTCGACCAGCGCAGGCGCGGCGCGGCGGTCAGCTCTCCCTTATCCACAGCCAATGGCCACTCGCCCCCCTCGGCCACGAGGGCCACCGCCTTAAGCGTTGGCGGGCCGGCGCCCTCGGCCCTGAACGTCAGCGCCACCACATTCCCAAGATCTTCAAGCTCGGCGGCGCCCGACAGCGGCAGCTGAAGCCGACCTTGGATCACAACATCGGTCACCTGGTTGGACGTCACCGTCAGCCCGGCGAGGCGCAGCGGATAGAAGTGCAGCCCGCAGAGCTGCAGGTAGGGTGCGCCCGTGGCCTCGGCCTCGGCGAGCCGCCACTCATAGCCACTCAGGTGGTTGTGCGTGCGCGATGCGGCCTCCGGATCGTTGATGTCCTGGTTCCGCTCCGAGCGACTCCGCTGCCAGTCGAAGGTTCCTGAAAGCGTGGGGCCTGCGCCCTCGTCGCTCCTAAGCGGCAAGTCGCGGAACCAGAGCTGCCAACCAGATCCTTCGCCCACAGCGAGTTGCCAGGGCAGAAGGGTCGAGGTGAGCGCGTAGCGTGGGGCTGCCGCGTGGGGCGCCTCCTGCAACGTTACCTCGACGGCGATCAGCTCGCCCCAGCGCGCTGCGGCGCTGCGGCTCAGCCCCCGCTGATCGCGCACGCTGCCACCAGGCTCGCGATACGCCGCCATGCTTCCCGCCTCGACGAGGAAGGGTGCTATGCCAACCTGGGGCGTCCGCACCAGTGTTCCGTTCTGAAGCCAGAATTCGCCCGTGATGCTGCGCAGCTGCGCCTCGGGCGCCACTGACTCGGGCGCGGTCGCGTCGGTAGGCTCAGCGAACGCCAGGGAGCCGGGGTAGCTGCCGAGCTCGGCCACGACTCGTACGGGCCAATCGAATGGCTCGACCAGATGGCGCACCACGGCGCCGTCGGGGGTGCGAGCGAGGGCATCCGTGGCATCACCCCGTGCTAGGCTGGCGAGCTCGGCCAGCCGTCGCCAGTGGTCGGCGTAGGTGGTTGGATCAAGGGGTTGCGGGGGCGTAGGGGGCGGCTCGTTTGGGAGCGGCGAAACCTCCCGTGGGTTGCGCGGTGTCTTCGGCAGCTCCGCTAGGGCATGAACCTCGTCGGTGTATGGCAGATCGAAGCGGTAGCCGCCGCCCGGCCAGCCCGAGGCAACAGGTACAAGACCGTCGGCCTGGGCCTGGTCAACGTCCAAGCCGGGTACGCTCAGGGCGGCCAGCGGCAGATCAGCGAAGCTCCACCACTCGCCGGGCGGGCGAGTTGGGCTGAGCAATTGGGGCCAGTCGGCGGCGCCGGGCGCTGCGCTCCCCGGCTCTGCGGGCGGCACACCGAAGCGCCAGCCATCGGGGCGGGCGGGGCCACCTGCCAGGCGCGCCACCGGAAGGGCTGACGGCAGCAGCTGGCGGCTCGCGCTTGGTGTGTTCGGCGGCAGCTTGCTCTGGGTAAGCGGGAGCGCCTGCACCATGGGGAGTGCGGGGTGACGGCGCCACACGGGCACTGGCTGCACGGCAAGAGCGTTGGCAGTGAGTAGCCGACCATCGAACAGCGCCGCGAAGACTTCGCGCTCGGCTCCGTCCTTTAGGACGATCAGCGCGCTGTTTGCCTGATACACGAGCGCCCAATCGTTGAGCCGGGCGGCACCAGGCGTATTGACGGGGGCGGGGCTCAGCGTGAGCTGCGGCAGTTGGAAGGTGAACGGCGCAGGAAAGAGGTCGCGGGCGTAACGCTTTTCGTTGCTGCGCTCGATTTTCACACTGCGCAAGGGCACACTCTGCAGGCCGGCGACCCAGTTGTCGAAGTCGGGTAAGGCATCGGCCACACTCGGCGCGCTCGTGCTCAGCCAGAGCAGCCCGCTCGCCACAAGCTCGGGGGAAGCCAGGGTGAGCTGGATCGCGGCAAGGCTGAAGTCGCCATTCACCGAGGGAAGCGTCCACGCACCGGCGATCCCCTGCGCGTCAACCAGGGTGAGGCTCCACGGCTGCTCGGTCGGGAATGGCGCCGGGTTGGTGCCGTCAACATTGCCAAATGTCACCGCGCCCTGGATGGTCGCGCTGCGCGGCGGCTCGATCACACCCACCAGGCCTGCATCGAGGTAGAGCTGCTCTGAGAGGTTCGCCACCGGCAGTTGCGCCCAGCCATCGGCCAGGGGCAGCGCGCCCCAGAGCAACGGCGGCTCGATGGAAGATGCCTCGCCAGCGGCCTGCTCCGGTGGAGGGAGCGCGAGGGTATCGCGGAGAAGCTGGGCGGTGATGCCGGGGTCGTAGGTTAGCTCGTGCCCCTGTACTTGAAGCTGCTCGCGCCAGCCCTCAGCGGTAGTCGCGGCGGTGTAGCTCAGGAGGTTCGTCTCGCCTACGGCGTTTGTGCCAAAGCTGATCACCAGCGTTTCGGGAGCCTGGCCCGTGCCGGGAATCAGTCGCAGTACCGGCTCGGGTACGAAACGCGCCAGCGAGGACGGGGGGCGCTCGATGTCGTAAGGCTGATGGTCGCTGAGCACCAGCACCATCTCGCCTCTTTCCACGCTGATTGGCAGGCTGGTGGGGGTTGGCTGCCAACTTTCGATCAGCCAGGAGAGGCGGGGGGCGCGCCGTGGCGCCGTGATCTCCAGCGTCGCCCAGCGTGGTGCGCCTGACGGGTTTGCAGGGCGCCGGTTCAGCGGGTGGGGCGGGTTCAGGCGGGCGCTCAGCTGCTCCCAGGCATCGGCGAGCGCACGCTCCTCGGTAGTGCTCAGCCGCTCGAGCTCGACCGTAAGTCGAAAGCGGAGCGCGGTCTCTTCGGGCGCGGTCCGCACGCGCGTGAGCTGAAAGACGCCGTTCGCCAGGGGGCGGTTGCCGTCAGTGGCGCGAGAGAGCCAGGGGAGCGTCGCCTGCCCGGCAAGGGAGAGGCCGCTTGCATGGGCGGTAAGAACGCTCACCAGCCGCGCGGGCCCTTCTCGCTCGGCCAGGTTGGCCGGAGGAATCTGGCCCAAGTTCAGCCCTTGATACAGGCGCCTGGCGGCGTTGCTCTGGCCGGCCATGCCTGCGCGCTCCAAGGGAATCTCGCCAGCCAGGCAGGTGAAGGCCGGGGGACGACTCTTCGCCCGGTCAGACCAGGCCGTGGGATCGGCTACCAGCAGCAGCAGGCATGCCTGGCCCTGCGCCAGGGCATCGCTCACTGCTGCCGGAGTTGTCAGGTTCGGCGCGAGCAGCTTTGCCGGGCGCTCCCAGCGGAAGAGAGCACTACTAGCGCTGCCGGTACGCACCTCCAGGCGGCGCGGCACCCCAAGGACGATCAGGGTGCCAGGCGCCAGCACATTCGTGGCGCCGCCTACCTTGCGCGGCGTGCGGTCGAGAAACAGGGCGCGCAGGGCGAAGTTGCGCTCGGGGGCGCCGAGTTCAGCCACCTCTACCTCGGCGCTCCAAAACGGGCCCGTCACCGTGATCGTCTGGAGTTCGATGGGATTGCTCATGGGGTAGCATCCTTCCTTCAGGCGAGCTGTTCGGGCAGGATCGGCTGGGGGGCGCTCGGCGGCGCGCTAGCCCGGCGCGTACGGATGAGCAAGGCGCGCCCGCGCATGCCCTTCGCCAGGGTCGCCTCGTAAAGCCGCTGGACGGCAGCTTGGTCGGGCGCTGTTGCAAAGAGCCCCAGCAGGGTCCGGCCCTCGTCCGCGTCCATCAGGCCGTGGTAGCGTAGCAGCGCCCTGCCGATCAGCAGGCCCTGCGCGAGCCAGGCGGGCGGGTCGATCAGGCGCCGCTTCGGCAGCGTCAGCTCGCCGCTCACCGGCTCGCCTTCGAGGGCTGTCAGGATCGCGGTGATCGCCGCGCGGAACTCCGGGTCGGGCCAGCGGGCCTCGACTGCAATGGCGGCCAGGGCGGCGCGCTGTGTGCGGCTCACCAGACGCCCGCGCCAGCGCACGCCCGTTGCCGTGATCACCAGCTGCGGGCGCAGCAGCGCGTCCTGATCGCCCTCGTAAGGCCGCAGCGGCCCGGCCCCGAGCGTCGCCGTTCGGCTTGCTGCCAGGGCCGCAGCGATAGCGCGCACCGCCGCCACAAGCTCAGGGCTGGCGCCCGTGGGCGTTCCGAGGAAGGCGTCAAGAACGGTCTGCTCGGCATCGTCGGGTACTGCGCCGGCCCAGAGCAGGCGACGCTCTGCACCGGCACCGCTCAGGCCAAGCCGCTTGCCAAGGACAATGGGGAGGCCTGTAAGTGGATCTGGAGGTGGCGACGGCGGCTCAACAGGCGGCTCAACAGGCGGCGGCTCGGGGAGCAGGGCGCTAGCCTGCGGGTCGGCTAGCCGCGCGAGCAGTGCTGAAAGCGCCTCGTGGAACGCGCGGTCGGCGACGATGGCCGCGAGCGCGGCGCCTGTTGGCCCGTCGGGCGCGGCGCCACTCCAGCTCAAGCTTGTGGCTGCAATTGTCAGACGGGCGCCCAACTCAGGCGAGAGATCCTGCTGCCGCGGGCGCGCCGGCGAAAGCTCGCGCTGGATCGCGCGGGCCTCGATACGCTGGAGCAGCGCCTCGACCGTAGCTCCGAAGACCGCAGTTGGCGACCAGCGGGCCAGGGCTGCGCGCAGGCGCGGCAGCTGATCTTCATCGTACAACGGGCCACGCCACTCCAGGCCAGTGTAGTGGGTCGCGTCGGCCCGCACCGTCAGCGACGATGTTTCAGCCGGCGCACCCGCAGGCCGGGCGACGATGGTGAGCTTCGGCTCACCGGCGAGATCAAGGCTCACATCCGCGCCAAGCTCGTCCGGCAGCTGGTCGAGGCCAAGGGGTGCGCTCACGCGCGTGGTGGGGCCGGCGCCGGGCTCGGCGGCCTCGCGGATCAGACGGCGCAGTGCGGCCTTGAACTCTACGTCGCCGTCTAC
>Ga0335394_10001908_pt1 | contig 23454 bp, 17 predicted proteins | sample MAT03_FD_205741 | JGI IMG/M metagenome (GOLD analysis project Ga0335394, IMG submission 205741) | Freshwater microbial communities from Lake Fryxell liftoff mats and glacier meltwater in Antarctica - MAT-03 (spades assembly) (version 2) ...
CTTTAGATTGAACTTGGGCTGTAATTACACCTTGTGTCATCATAATGTTGACCTCATAAAAACTTCTTGGTATGCAATACAAATCCATCACCTTTGATTAGGAATTAATAACACTGGGGTCTTCCTAAAAGAAAAGCGAGTGCTGCATCATCGCACTAAAGTTGGTGGAAATTTGAAAATAAAGTTACCTACTAGAACAATTGTACTACTAAAAAGTCAGGTTGGCAAATATCTCGGCTAATAAAATAGGCTCAGGTTTTGAACATCTTTGCTAAAATACTGAATCATAAAATGGGAAAATAAGGGTGAGCGATACTACTCCCAAATTTGCAGGGCTAAGTCAGTTGGCACAATAAAACCAACCTATGTAAAGAAAGATAAACTAGATTGAAACCCTCTTGCCTCCTGCTTTATACCAACGACAAATTTTTATATTGACCTACTTGTAGCAGTCCTAAATGATTTATGAACTTTTCTGTTTCTCCTCTTGGCGGTTCGATAATTTTCATAACTCAAATAGGATTAGTATATTTACTTAAGATAGACACTTATACTTAGTCGGGTTTTGCTACGCCCAATTCTCAGTACCCGATGCTAATTGTTAAAACAGATAAACAGCAAATTTTATCAGTCAAAATCTTATGACTTCGACCGTTTCCTCTCAAACTCGCAAGCTACCCACCCAAGCAATAGGAGCCAAAATTTTCCACTCCTGTAATATTATTAGTCTGTTTCTCATGCTCACCAGTGGACTACAAATTTACAACGCCAACCCTGTTTTTGGTGGACGTGCAGGTTTGCACATTCCTGCGATATTTACTTTAGGAGGTTGGCTTGCAGGAGGTAGACACTGGCATTTTGCAGCAATGTGGCTATTTTCGTTAAATCTTTTATGGTATGGAATTTACGTTTTAATTACCCGGCGTTGGCGACATCGGTTTATAGGTGCTAATGATCTCAAAGCATTACAAAAAAGTCAAAATTCTAAACGCATAACTTATGCTTGGCATCGAATTGCCTATACAGCAATTATTCCTATCTTGCTACTGGCGTTATTTACAGGAATAGGAATGTATAAACCTGCTCAATTTCCCTGGATTGTGGATTTATTTGGCAATTGGCAAGCACTACGAATTGTTCACTTTGCCTCAGTACCGATGTTTATTCTCTTTGCAGTGATTCACTCTCTATTAGGGCGTAAAGTTGGGGGCACTCAACTTACAGAATCAATGTTTTGGTAAACGAACAACTTTAGTGGAGGATGAAGAAGAATAATTCTTAACTCCTGTACAGACGCGATTAATCGCGTTTGTAATCCTACTTGTAACTTCTATGATGTAGGTGTTTATCCTTTTTTTAAAACGAAAAATATGATTTTTATTGATAAATTGAATGGTAATATATTGCAAAATCAAAGCTTACTGTTTGTAGGACTTGACCCAAATCTAGAGATGATGCCTGTGCGTTATCAATCTCAAGATATTATCGCTGGCTTGGAGAAGTGGTTACAATTCATTATTGCTGAAACGTCCGATTTCGTTTGTGCTTATAAACCGACACTTGGTTTTTATGAAGCATTGGGTATTCCAGGTTTAGAACTGCTGTACAAAACTTTAGCAGCTATTCCAGCCCACATCCCAGTTATTTTAGATGCCAAACATAGTGACTTAAATACTAGTACCATCTTTGCCCGGACTGTGTTTACAGAATGGCGGGTAGATGCAATTACTCTCAGTCCCTATACAGGACAAGATCATGTAGCACCTTTTTTAGTCTATCCTGATAAGGCTGTGTTTATTTTATGCTGTACTTCTAATCCAGGTGCAGAAGCTTTACAGCAATATCCTACGAAAGAATCACCCCTTTATTTACAGGTGGTAAAAGAATCAAAAACTTGGGGAACTCCAGAACAATTGGGTTTGGAAGTGGGAACTACAAATCCTGAAGTTTTAAGACTTATTCGAGCGATCGCTCCTGAACGAATTATTATGGCGCGTAGCATCTGGGCGCAAGGTTCAAACCTCAAGAAAATTTTAGAAGCAGGTTTAAATACTAACGGTGATGGTTTGCTGATTCCTGTTCCTCAAGATATGTTGGGAAATACACAACTATCTCAGGAAGTCCAATCTCTACGTGCAGAAATTAATCACATAAAAGCTGAAATTATTCACGAAAATTCAACTTGTTCTGTATGGTTTTCTAATGTTTGTTTGCTAAATCAGCATCCTCAACAGGATTTGATTTTACAACTTTATGACATTGAGTGTATTATGTTTGGCAGCTTTGTTCAAGCATCAGGAGCGATATTTCCTTATTACATTGACTTACGCAAAATTATTTCCAATCCCCAAGTTTTTAATCAAGTTCTCACTGCATATCAAGAGATTTTGAAGAATCTCAATTTTGATAGGTTAGCAGGTATTCCCTACGGTTCTTTGCCTACTGCTACTGGTTTAGCTTTGCGCCTTAATTGTCCGATGATTTTTCCCCGTAAAGAGGTGAAGGCACACGGAACTCGGAGAGTAATTGAGGGTAACTTTCATCCTGGTGAAACGGTTGTGGTGGTTGATGATATTCTCATCACCGGTAAAAGTGTTATGGAAGGGGCAGAAAAGTTGGAATCAGCAGGATTAAATGTTAATGACATTGTAGTATTTATCGACCATGAACAAGGGGTAAAAGATAGGTTACAGCAAAATGGTTATCGTGGTCATGCGGTTTTAACTATTTCGGAAATTACTAATACTCTGTATCAAGCAGGGCGAATAAACGAAGAACAATTTTTAGCTTTTGCTGAAATTTAGTACTCAAACAATAGAGAGTAGGGAAAGATTTTTGTGGTTTACTTCCACTTGATTGTATTTAATTCCCAGGTTAAATCTAATAACTGAAATAATTTTGATTTCTAAATTAATTATGAATTTCTCACTCAATCAACTACTTAGATGGTTGATTTTTACGCTGCTATTTCCTCTAGTCTTTCTCAATGGTTGGCTAGCATTTTTGCTTGTTAAAAATTTTCAACCTGTGGTAACAATTCTTGTCTTAGCTACTTTGCTGGCATTCGTTTTAAATTATCCTGTTTCGATTCTCCAACAGCAGGGAGTTAAACGCAGCTATGCAGTAGCATTAGTTTTTATATTAGCATTAATAATTGTTGTTGCTCTGGGTATCACTTTAGTACCGATTATTTTAGAGCAATTTAATGAAATGGCTAAAGTTCTTCCCCAATGGATTGATTCAAGTGAAGAAAAACTTCAGATTGTAAATGATTGGTTTTCTAGACATAAATTCAATATAAATGTCAGCCAGTTGTTAACACGATTAACTCAAGAATTACCTAATGAATTAGAGTTTGTTTCGGATAAGCTTTTAAGCATTATTATAGATACTATTGATAGTATCTCAGAGGCATTAATTACAGTAGTACTGACTTTTTATCTATTGTTAGATGGCCCGATAATTTGGGAGGGTATATTTAAAAAGTTACCTGCAAGTTTTGCTCCGAAGGTAAGCCAATCTATTCAGCAAAACTTCCAAAATTACTTGATTGGTCAAGGAACTTTGGCTTTACTGATGGGAGTTTCAGAAACATTATTGTTTTTAGTTTTTCAAGTCCAATTTGGTTTACTCTTTGGTTTGGCAATTGGGCTTTTGAGTTTAATTCCCTTTGGCGATGTCATTAGTCTGATTGTAATAACTTTAATATTAGCCACACATGATTTTTGGCTAGCAGTGAAGGTTTTTGCGGTGGCTGTTGTCATTGATCAGTTAATTGATCAAGCGATCGCACCACGACTTTTTGGTAAACTTACTGGACTTAGACCAATATGGGTGTTAATTGCTTTGCTTATAGGCACCAATGTTGCTGGAGTCTTAGGTTTGCTAATCGCGGTACCTGTAGCTGGTTTTATCAAAGATGCAGCAGATGGTTTTTCTAAGTCTGGTGATTCTGAGGATATAGTTGAAAGTGAAGCAGCATCAGAATTGTTGTCAAAGGAATGAATATCGCAATAAGTTGTGGATAAAAATAAGATGCCATCTCTACCGCTAAGGGTAAGTTGTAATAGTGTCATTAAGGATGGGGTGTAATTGTCAGGATAGTTAAAACTCCTGGTTCAGATCCGTAATACCAAAAAACTCGAAAAGCAGCAGGTGTTTTGTTTTCTACATAGGCTTCAAAAATTTCTTCTCCATTGGGTCCTGATAAAGATTCATATTTGTGAGTATTCAAACTAGGGTGTCGTAGGTTTATTTCCATTAAACCCAGCGTTTTTAAAACTTTTTGGTACTTCTTAGAGTCAGTTTGTTGTAGTTTAGCTAGTGCTGTACTAGCCTCGGTTGAAAATATTATCTTAAAATTCACTATTACTCAGTGTTGCAGATTAACTCTTGTGACAAGGATTATATTTTGAGATTAATGTCTCCCTATTCATCAATTTCTAGATCCGCATACTGGGTAAACGAGCCTAAGTGGTGAAGTTCACCAGAACTTGCCTGTTTTATACCAACTTCTAATGAGGTACGAGCTACAGAATTTTGCCATATCCAAAGTTCTCTTTCTGGAATGTTTACAACTGGGTCTAGCAGAATTTGTCCTGTCTCATTGATGAGGACTCGGTAGCTCTTTCCTTTGGCAACAGTACCCAAGGTTAATCGTCCTTTGTCATCAGTTCTGACAGTATCTTTAACTATGTGGAAGTTCTGATTTTCAATCATATTGCTGCTATATCTTAAACTCATTATAAACAGTTGTGGGTAGGTGGGTATTGCCCACTAAAAAGGAATTGCATAAAAAAAGCCCCTAATAGAAATACTAGGGGTAAGATACAATACCATTTCATGTTTGTCGGAGATGCACTAACAAGGACATCTAGTTAGATAAGAGGTGAGCCATTAGCCAACATTTGCCAAGAGCAACTCTCGTTTTTCTGATTTTCGTACTCTCACCTGAGAGTCATCATCAACATCAACAATCGCTGTGTCTCCATCTGTAATTTCACCAGATAGCATTGCTTCGGCGAGAGAATCTTCTAGGAGGCGTACAATTGCTCGGCGTAATGGTCTAGCACCGTAGCTGGGGTTGTAGCCTTCTTGTACCACACGCTCTTTGAAGCGATCGCTAACTTCTAGAATAATTCCTTTTTCCGTCAAGCGACTAGCAACATCGCGGAGCATAATTTCAGCGATTTGCTTAACTTCATCCCTGGAAAGCTGGGTGAAGACGATAATCTCATCAAGACGGTTGAGAAATTCAGGACGGAAGTAAGCTTTCAATTCCTCATTTACCAGTGTGCGGATGCGGTTGTAACTAGCGTCGCCTTGAGTGTCGAAGTCAAAGCCCAAGCCACTACCACCTTTTTCAATCACCTTGGAACCAATGTTGGAAGTCAAAATAATCAGTGTGTTTTTGAAGTCCACTTTCCGACCTTTGCCATCAGTAAGTTGACCGTCATCCAAGATTTGCAGCAGCATATTGAATACATCGGGGTGCGCTTTTTCGATTTCGTCGAAAAGTAGCACTGAGTATGGTTTACGCCGCACTAATTCAGTTAGTTGTCCGCCATCGTCATAGCCCACATAACCAGGAGGCGAACCAATTAATTTGGAAACGGTGTGGCTTTCCATGTATTCGGACATATCTAAGCGAATCATCGCTTCTTCCGAACCAAAGAAATAAGCAGCCAACGCTTTAGCTAATTCTGTTTTACCAACTCCGGTGGGGCCAGAGAAGACAAAGCTAGCAATGGGACGATTGGGATTCTTTAAGCCGACGCGAGCGCGGCGGATAGCACGAGATACAGATGTAACTGCTTGCACTTGACCGATGATCCGCTGATGCAGAGTATCTTCTAGGTGCAGAAGCAACTCTGACTCAGATTCAGTTAGCTTGTTGACTGGTACGCCAGTCCAAGAGGCAACGATTTGGGCGATGTCTTCTTCGTCAACGACGGTGGAGTTGACAGGTTGCTCGTTTTGGGTAAACGTTGCTTGCAGTTTTTCTGCGAGTTCTAACTCTTGGTCGCGCAGGGTTACAGCTTTGTCAAAATCTTGGACTCTAACTGCTGCTTCTTTCGCTTTAGTAACGCCAGCAAGTTCGCGCTTCAGTTCTTTATTAGGAGAACTCTGAGAGTTCCGTAGACGAACGCGAGAACCAGCTTCATCAATCAAGTCTATGGCTTTATCGGGTAAGAAGCGATCGCTAATATACCGATCTGACAACTCTGCTGCTGCTACAAGTGCGGCATCCAAAATTGTGACTTTGTGGTGTTGTTCATAAGCACTACGCAAGCCGTGAAGAATTTGTACGGTTTCCTCTACTGAGGGTTCCCCGACCATAATTGGCTGGAAACGACGCTCTAGAGCGGCATCGCGCTCGATATGCTTCCGATACTCATCAATGGTAGTTGCGCCGATGCACTGGAGTTCACCCCGTGCTAAGGCGGGTTTGAGGATGTTGGCTGCATCCAAACCACCTTCTGTACCACCAGCGCCAACCAGGGTGTGAATTTCGTCAATTACCAGGATGATATTGCCCACAGTGCGGACTTCTTCCACGACTTTTTTGATGCGTTCTTCAAAATCGCCACGGAAGCGAGTTCCAGCTACCAATGACCCCATATCGAGGCTGATAACTTGCTTATCTTGCAAAGTTTCGGGAACATCCTGGTTAAAAATCCGTTGAGCTAGACCTTCTGCGATCGCAGTTTTACCAACTCCTGGTTCTCCAATCAACACTGGGTTATTCTTAGTCCGGCGACCGAGAATTTGGATAGCCCGCTCAATTTCCTTCTCACGACCAACTACGGGGTCGAGTCTGCCTTCTTGTGCTAATTTGGTCAAATTTCTGCCATACTCTTCCATCGTTAGCGGTTGGGTGCGCTTTTGACTCCCACCACCACCAGCGAAAGCTGGGGCATTTTCACCCAAACGGCGAATTATGGCACTGCGGACGGCTTTGAAATCAACGCCTAGATTTTGCAGTACTTTAGCGGCTACACCTTCCCCAGCCTCGGTTAATCCCAAGAGTAAGTGTTCAGTGTTAATGTAATTTTGTCCCAAACTATGAGCTTCTTTAAACGATTGCTCGAAGAGGCTTTTCACCTTGGGGGTAAAAGGAATTTCTGGCGGTACAAAGCCAGAACCCCTACCAATAATTTTTTCTACTTCGCGGCGGGCTTCTTTGAGGGTAACGCCCAATTCGGCCAATACTTTAGCAGCAACCCCAGTTCCTTCTCCCATCAAACCCAGGAGAATTTGTTCGGTTCCTACAAAGTTATGTCCCAGGCGACGTGCTTCCTCTTGAGCTAGCATAATTACTCTAATGGCTTCGGAAGTGAAGTGTTCAAACATAATGGGTTCTTGCTCCCTAGCTGCTTGGAATTTGGGTGAGATAAAGTTCACCCTTATCTAAAGTTTTTTGTATTTTCTTAAAGATAATGTATCTTTATTTAAAGTTAAGTGGCAGTGGTGAGAGCCGTAAGACCAAAGGTGTAGTTGCCGTCTTTGTAATAATGATGGTGAAATGGGGAGACTCTTGACCGCAGTTTCGGAGTCTCTGGCTCCGATCTTAACTCTTAATAAATCCAAAATCCTGTTACGAGTATTAGATATGACTGATGCACCCGGAGGTAAAGACCAACAACATCCTCTCTACAATCGCGATCGCCCCTCTATTGATATCTTACTCGCTCAAGAGGCGACGGACTATAACTTAGCAGAATTGGCTAGACTGCGAATGCGTTATCAAGGCTTTCCAGGGGCGAGAGATATCCAAAAAGACATGGATAAAGTCTTGCAGCAGTGGGGTTTGACCGAAGCCGAACTTTTTGAGAAAACTCGTCAAATTCACGATTTGGGGGGAGTTTACAAAAGTCGCGGTAAAAAGGAAGAGCAAGATTGGAATTAGTTATTGGGCATTGGGCATTGGGCATGGGGCATTGGGCATGGGGCATTGGGCATTGGGCATGGGGCATTGGGCATTGGGCATTGGGCATGGGGCATTGGGCATTGGGCATTGGGCATTAGTTATTCCCTCCCACTCCTAACTGCCCACTCTCCACTGGAATGGCGATCGCTTATTTTGGGCATTGATGTGTCTTTTTTTGTTTCGACAGTCTATTTATTCCAGATTCTCGATATAATCTTAACCACCTGTGCAATGTAATTCTGACTCTTCCCAACATCATCGCTAAATTTTGTACATGGCAAATGCGATCGCAACGTACTATCAACTTTTCCATCCCCGTTAAGGGAAGTGGTGTCGATTAGCATATCTTACTTAAAATTGTCAAGCTGCATTGCCTATTTCCCCGTCTCCGGTTGCTCCCGTTGTTTGCCATACTCCCGCAGCTGCTTTAAGAGGTCATCTTGGGATGAGTTAGGAACAGAAGGACTGGGGGTTAATTGAAGATTAGTGTCGGTACTTTCAAAATTAGCAGGTGACGGATTAATTACATAGATTGGTAGGGACTTGTCATTAGACATCGCCTGTTGGGTTGCTGCTGGGGTAGAAATTAAATTATTTGGTTTGTTCAGAGCAGCTTTTACCGAATCTAGATTAGTCGCAACCTGCACTTGTTGCTGCATCTGTTGTGTAGAAGATACCAAACTACTTAGACCATTCACCAATTGCCGCAGATTTTGGCGGAAAGTTGGATCACCTGTCAATTCATCCAAATCAGATGTAATTTTTTGGCTGTTTTCAAATGTTACTCGTGCTGAATCTAAGGTTTGTTGCAGTAACACCATATTCTTTGGATCGTTTAAAGTCTTAGAGGCATCGCGTAAATTAGCTGAGGCTTGCGCTGCATTTGCTGAAAGAGCTTCTAAATTATTGAGTAATTCTCCTTGAGTGAATCGATTGACAGTTGGTGATAGGCTACTGACTGTAACACGCAGCTGATTACTGGTTTCGGTGATATTGTTCAAAGCGCCAACCAGCGAGGAACGATTTGTTGTCAACAGATTATCCAGGTTGTTCAGCAACCGACTCGCTTGAGTTGCAGTTGCACCGAATTTATTTACTGTTTGAGTCGTGGATGCATTAAGTTGGTTTGTCGCCCGTTGGACTGAATTAGCAGTAGCGGAAAACGTATTTAGTTGTTCTCGAAAGCTTTTAGTCAAACCTTGGAGATCCTGACTTAGCTCTGTAAAACTGGATGCTGCGCCTGTGGTGGTTTCTAGAACTTTATTGACATTTCTATAAAATTTTGGGTCACTATATGCAGTCGATAACGCAGTTGAACTGCGAATTAGTTCATCAACACTGATGCCAACCTGACCTTTTAACCGAGAGCCATTGCAAACTATGAGACTGGCATCACAACTTTTATCTAAGGGTTTAGCAATCACAACCCCAGCAGGTAAAGTTGCTTTTGGTGTGATGTCAATAATACTTTCGCTAATCAATCCACTCTGATTAGCTTCCACTATTACATTACGAGGGATAATTAGGTCAGTTTGGGCAATTTCAATCTCTACGTCAATGGCATTTAGTCTTTGCCGAATCTGGGAAATAGTTCCCACCTTAACGCCACGATAGCGAACTAGCGCTCCCTTTTGCATTCCACTAGCGTTAGCAAATTCCACAATAGCTTTATATGAACCACCAGATGCAGTGAATCTATTTAACCACAGAAAGAGTAATCCAAATACCCCTAGTCCTAGAAGGAGTAGCAACCCCACAGAACCTTCTCTAAATGTTCGCCCAGACGCGTTGGCGAAGCCTCTCCTAGAGAAGAGGTTTGTCATTAGACCTCGCATTTTTTCCTCCACCCAATAATTAGTTATGAGTTATGAGTTGAATTTAACTTTTAACTCCTGACTCTTAACTTTCTAACTGACGAATTGAATCGGTCCTTTCACACTTCCGCTGATAAATTGTCTAATCAACGGATCTTCAGTGCTATGTATTTCACTAACTGTACCCTGCCACTGCACTCTACCTTCATAGAGAAATATCAGTCTATCAGTTGTACGGCGTATAGTACTGTCTTGGTGCGTAACAACAGCATAGGTACTACAGGCTCCATGTGTACTTTGCAAATAGCGGATTAAATCTTCTATTACTGTTGAGGCAATGGGATCAAGTCCAGCTGTTGGTTCATCGTATAGTAGAATTTCTGTACCTTCTCTGGCACTATCGGGGTTAGACATAATTGCACGGGCAAAACTTACCCGTTTTCGCATTCCCCCGGAAAGTTCGGCTGGGTAGAGGTGGCTTATTCGTGGCAAACCTACCATCTCCAATTTTTCTTTTACCAGATTCCGAATGCGCGATCGCGGTAGCTTGGAATTTTGATAAAGTAAAAACCCCACATTTTCCTCCACCGTCAGCGAATCAAATAGTGCCGCTTGCTGAAACACCATGCCGATGCCAACCTGCTGGACACCATCTTCAATCAAACCATCTCGCCGCACTCCTTGCACATAAATTTCTCCTTCATCGGGGGTAAGTAACCCCGCCATTATCCGTAAAATAGTTGATTTACCAGTCCCTGATGGACCAATAATCCCCAGTGCTTCTCCCCGGTAAATGGTCAAGTCTACATTATCTAAAACTTTATGGCTACCAAAGGATTTAGAAACACCTTTCAGTTCAATCAATGGTTCAGTCATTAGTTATTAGTTATTAGTCATTGGTTAACCAGTGCCTTGGGTGGGTTCCCTTCTCCCGAAAGCAGAGGCTAGCGCCTGCCGTAGGATGCCCGTTCGCGTAGTTATTGGTAGGGTACTGTATGGTACATTATAAGTATATGATTAGCATTCTGATTAGCAAACTTTATTTTTTTAGCATAATATTTAGTTATTTGCGATATTTAACGCCTCAGAATCCCCTCCACGTAAGATTGACGAACACACTTAGTAATTTAACGTCTCAGTAAAAAAAACTAATACTCCAATTTTAAATGTACATTAGTATATTCATATAATAATACAAATATACTAATTGGGGCTAGAACTACTCCGAGAAAAGCTAATATAATAAAAATTAATTAACAGGTTGATACAAAATATAACAATTCTAAATGACAAAATTATTCACTAATATTATAAAAATTACTGATAAAAATCAAAGTAGAGATTATGAATAGTAATTCAGAGCAGTTTGCAAGTGATAATTCCTCTGGTATTTGTCCTGAAGCCCTGGAATATATGATTAGGGCAAATCAAGGTAGTGTTCCAGCCTATGGAAACGATGAATGGACTCAAAAAGCCACAGATTATTTTCGGAAACTATTTGAAATTGATTGTGAAGTATTTTTTACCTTTAACGGTACAGCCGCAAATTCTTTATCTTTAGCTGCACTTTGTCAGTCATATCACAGTGTCATTTGTCATGAGACATCTCACATAGAAACAGATGAATGTGGCGCACCTGAATTTGCATCTAATGGCTCTAAACTGCTACTTGGTCAAGGTAAAAATGGTAAATTAACATCACAGGCTATAGAGGCAATTGTTACTAAACGTACTGACATTCATTATCCCAAACCTAAAGTTATTAGCATCACACAATCAACTGAATTAGGAACTTTATATTCTATTGAAGAACTTTTAGGTATTAAAGAAATTGCGAAAAAGTATGATTTAAAGATTCACATGGATGGCGCTCGCTTTGCAAATGCAGTTGCTGCTATGAATAAAAGCCCTGCTGAAATTACTTGGAAAACTGGAGTGGATGTGTTGTGTTTTTGTGGTACAAAAAATGGAATGGCATTAGGTGAAGCCATTCTTTTCTTTAACAAAGGACTAGCAGAGGATTTTGATTATCGGTGCAAACAAGCAGGTCAGCTAGCCTCAAAAATGCGGTTTATTTCTGCTCCGTGGTTAGGTTTATTAGAAACTGGTGCTTGGCTAAAAAATGCCACCCATGCTAATCAATGTGCTGAATACTTAGAAAATCAACTATTAAATATAGAAGGCGTTGACTTGATGTTTCCTAGAGAAGCCAATGCCGTATTTGTTAAACTACCACAACAAGTCATTCACACCTTAAAAGCAAAAAACTGGCAGTTTTATACATTTATTGGTGTGGGAGGAGTACGTTTTATGTGTTCTTGGAACACAACAAAATCAAGGATTGATGAATTGATTGGTGATATTAATAACGCAACTATTTAAAAATTTGTTATCCTCCGCTCGGCAGCTGGCTTTGGCTTTCGGGTTCGTGTGGACGCAGTTATGCCAATTGATTTGAAATCATACTGACATCAACGGCTAATTTTTGCCCCAGCTTTAGCAACTGACGGCACTGATGAGTATCTTCTTCATTACCAAGGGTGGTTATACACAGAGGTATTATCTGACTGTGCAGACAACTGAAATATAGTTCTTGCGATCGCTGTAAGGAAATATCAATATTTAGTTGATCCCCGACATCAATCAACCGCTCCAATTGTTGGATATCTGCATTAAAACTACCATTGGTGTCATGCAATAATTGCCAGAGCGATCGCGCAATTAACTGTTCTAAAATCTGCTTACCGTCGGGAATATTCAGCCGACAACGCAGATGTTTTGCTTCGGTGGCGATCGCTTCTAATTCTACTATATGATTCCAACTTTTTTGAGGATCAGCGATATCTTGCTCAAGCGATCGTAATGTCATCAGACAGCGATGCCCTAAAGCAATGTCTGCTGCTACTTGCAATTCTGGCGGCACTGCTATTTCATCTCGATGAAACGCCATCAACACACCATAATTATCGCGGTAGACTTGGTTATACAACTGTCCTAAACGTGTCAGTGTTTCCTGACTAAGCAGCCCCATAATCCGGTGGCGCTCTTCAGCAAATAGATTTTGCAAGCTGAAAGTCTCTTCCCCAAATAGCTGCGTCATCGCCAAGATAGTCTGAGCCGCACTAGCTTGTTGTAGTCCCACAAACAGTTTTTCTTTTAATTGGCTGTAGTCAAGCCGCCCGGTAAATTGTTGAATGCAGCAGTGGAAATCCCAGCCTCCCAAATGCAATACAGCAAATACCAAATGCTCACTTTCCCAAGTAATTTCTGATACTAGCTTTAAATTTCCCACAGCCAGAGTTAGCGATCCCATGCGTTGCAGTTGGTAGTCTAGCTCATTGGCAGCGTAGCAATAAACCCGCTTATGGTAATACTGAGACTGTTTGTCAGCAGCATCTTTTGTAGCCAAAAAATTGTGCGTCTCTGCTGGTTTCTGATGGTTAAACAGGGAGGTAATGGCGTAATGAGCTGCTACTTGCTTGAAACCAAGCTGGGCAGTTAACACCAGTTGCCGATAAATCTCGGCACCATGTTTGAAGTGATCGACATTACTGGGGGCTAAACCAAGGCGTTTGACAAAGCCTTTTTCTAACTGCACACCTGCCACATCCCCTGCCAATTCCAAAGCACGGGCGGCGTAGCGGAGAATTTGTGTCCCTTCTGGACGGGAAATTTCTTCAAAAAACCAACCGCAACTAGTAAACATCAATAAAGCGTGACGCTGCATTTCCAATAGGCGCAGAGCGTCTACTTGTTCAGCTGCTGTTAGTTTGTGGGTTTGATGACGGGAGAGAAAACGGTTAACATTAGCAGCAGTGCGATCGCGCATCACTTGAATATATTCATCTCGTGCTAGCCAGGGATCACGAAATAACTGTCTGCCATTTTCTTCATACACCTCAGTTAGCTGATCCCGCAGCCAATTTAGGGCATCCCGCAAGGGACGACGCCATTTCTGATGCCAAACACCACCTTCTCCACCGCAACCACAGTCATCTTGCCATCTGTCTACACCGTGGGCGCAACTCCAGGCTGTGACTGACTTTAATTCAACTTCCCAATCGGGAGAATTTAAGCTGAGGTAGTGGGCAAAGTTTGTCACCGTCCAATTGTGTTGGGGAAACTCTTTGGTAAAGGCGTAGGCTAAAGTTTTCTCGGTTCCCTTTTTGTGGTGTCCAAAGGTTTCTCCATCCGTCGCCACAGAAATCAACTGGGTTGGACGATGATCCCCACGCACTGCTGAACTGATACGTCCGGCAAAGCGACTAGAATTATAAACGACATCACTAAAACCCATGTCCCGCGATATCGGGCCATCGTAGAAGAAGATATCAATGTAGGGTTTGTCATTTGTCATTTGTCCTTGGTCATTTGTTTCCTTTGACTCTTGACTATCTTTCAAATAACAACGATAGGGACGGGTGGGATCAATCTGACTACCACCGACTTCGAGCCATTCAGGATTGGGACTCTCTTGAGTGGGGAGGGGACGACAACGCAGTGCTTGAGAAGGTGCAAGGATAATGAAGCGAATACCCTCAGCAACAAGAGCTTCTAAGGTTGCGTAGTCCACACCGGTTTCTGCTAGCCAGATGCCTTCGGGATCGCGGCCAAAGCGGGAGCGGAAGTCTTCTTTACCCCAGCGAATTTGGGTATATTTATCGCGTTCGTTCGCCAGAGGCATGATGATGTGATTATATACTTGCGCGATCGCATTGCCGTGACCATACAAGCGATCGCTACTCTTGGCATCCGCTTCCAAAATCCGCTGATAAACCTCCACATCGTAGCGTTCTAGCCACGACATCAGCGTTGGGCCAATATTAAAACTAAAATACTCATAATTGTTAACGATTTCCACCACTTCGCCTCGGTCATTCAAGACTCTGGCAAAAGCATTTGGGCGATAACATTCCCAATGAATCCGCTCATTCCAGTCATGGAAAGGCGCAGCGCTTGGTTGGCGTTCAATTGCGTCCAGATAAGGGTTTTCCCTTGGTGGCTGGTAAAAATGACCATGCACCGTCACATAAACACCATTAGCCTTTCTCAGGGGATCGGTTTCATGAGTGTTATTGGGATCTGAATGTAATGTTAACGTTGAGCCAGAGCTAGCTGGCATTTCGGCAGCAGGAGTCATGTATTTTTATCCAAAACAAAAAACTTGTAGTTGCACCGAAAACATTGTGCGTAAAACTTTCTACAATGGTTTGAACACAAAATCCGGTATAGACGACAACTAGGAAATACAGTCAAATTTTCGATAAATCGGTTGTATTGTAGTGGAAAATCTGCGTTGTTGCGCGGCTCTGCCGACTTAAAGGAACTTTGCAAAACAGCCCTTTTCCTGAAGGCTCAAAGTAATTATCCATTGAATAATGCCTCAGTTAGGGTTTTTCGTTAGCAGGTCTAAATCAATAATTTTAATTGTTTTTTGATATATTAAACCCCATCTCTGGTGTAAAGTCGATACTTTAATTCATAACTTTTACAAAAAAATTACAAAAACTACTTAAATTGCAATCTTATTTTACATAATATCCGCAATGGTGAACGGAAAACAGTAAAATTTCTGAATTGGTCTATGGATGGTTGAGAGTATCCTATGGGAGTGATCAGTCAGAACTTAAGAGTGAGGAGTTAAAAGTGAGGAGTCAAGAGTGATTAGAAGTTTTACTCCTAACTCCTAACTCCTAACTCCTAACTCCGATAAAATACCCTCAACTTAAGACAACAAATGTCAACTAAAAACATTATTCTTTTCGCTTTACTGCTGTTTATCCCGGTTTCTGTAGCAGCCCACTTTCTGGAATGGGGAGAATTGACAGTTTTCATTACAGCTGGATTAGCAATTCTGCCCTTAGCAGCTTGGATGGGTACAGCCACAGAAGAAATTGCTGTCGTAGTGGGGCCATCATTGGGAGGCTTGTTAAACGCCACCTTTGGCAATGCTACGGAACTAATTATCGCTCTAGTGGCGCTGAACGCTGGGTTAATAGATGTAGTAAAAGCCAGTATCACGGGATCGATTATTAGCAACTTACTACTGGTGATGGGTTTTTCCATGCTTTTGGGAGGACTGCGCTACAAAGAACAGACATTTCAGCCAATTGTGGCGCGGGTGAATGCTGCTTCGATGAATTTGGCGGTGATTGCGATTTTGATGCCAACGGCGATGAATTACACTTCTCAAGGAATTAATGAAGAAACAGTGCAAAATCTTTCTGTTGCTGTTGCTGTAGTATTAATCTTGGTTTATGCCCTAACACTGCTATTTTCGATGAAAACCCACTCTTATCTATATGATGTGGGTGTAGCGGAGATAGAAGAAGAGGAAACCCCTCATGGTAAACCAAATATGACGTTGTGGGTTAGCGTGTTGCTAGTATGTACCTTGCTAGTGGCAATTGAGTCAGAAATGCTAGTAGATTCTTTAGAAGTAGCCACATCTCAGCTAGGTTTGACGGCGCTGTTTACAGGGGTAATTTTGGTTCCCATCGTCGGTAATGCGGCTGAACACGCCACAGCAGTCACTGTGGCGATGAAAGATAAGATGGATCTTTCGGTTTCGGTAGCTGTGGGATCAAGTATGCAGATTGCCCTATTTGTTGCGCCAGTGTTAGTTATAGCAGGGCGGATACTGGGTCAACCAATGGATTTGGATTTCAAACCCTTTGAATTAGTAGCTGTGGTTGTGTCAGTGTTGATTGCAAACAGTATTAGTTCCGATGGGAAGTCTAATTGGCTGGAAGGCACGTTGTTATTAGCTGCCTATACGGTGTTAGGGTTTGCCTTCTACTTCCATCCAGTTATGGATGTTGTGGGGTAGTTAGCTACCAATGCGATCGCTCTTGATTATCGCTAAGGGTGAAATTTTTGAAATCATTCTCAGCGAACAACTGCGATCGCAAGTTTCTATAGGATTGCTATAATAATCTCGCAACTTATAAAGTGTCTGATATCTACTTTAATTAAACAGAAATGGTTTGACAGATGAAATCATCCGATCTAACTCAGTTTTATTGTGTTTGAGAAGATCGTGTCCCCATAATTCATTAGTGTTATCGGAGCAATCCTTTGCAAGAGCTTCTCCGATCTTTTCAAAATTATTGTTAATATCTCTGCTTAAACTTTCTGGTTCAGATAACACTCCAAGAACAAATACTCTCTCTTCTAAATCATCTGGAATCTGATCCTTTACATAAATCAATCTATCTTCATGCTCATCAAAATCAATCAGTAAAGCAATCATTCTGTCTGGATATTGTCGCATTGTAGAGGCATAATCATTCGTGAATTTCTTTACAACGTCTTCCCAACCACGAGCTTCTGGTAGGACTTGAATAGCGCGGCGATTGAGGTTTAAATCAAGAATAAATCCGTTTGCAATCTGGCGATTAGCATCGTCTTCGGGCAACACAAGAATGTGCGGTTTATACTTATTTGTACTCATAGTTCTATATCGCCACGAATCAAGGCATCTACAAGATCACCTGGAATAGAAATATCACTAAGCAATCTGATCAAAGTTGGCTCCAAGTGGCTTTTTCGATCAAGTACAAAGGTATTCTCATTTGAAAACTTTCGGATTCCTTCCTCATGATGCGAAGTCACCAAAATTTGTCCGCTATTCTTAAATGAGCGTCGTAGTGATGTGATAAAATGTCCAACTTCTGACAATGAGAGATAGTTGTCAGGCTCGTCCCAGAAGCAAAAAAGAGGGCCGTATGATTCGTTGGCAGCTAAGACAACAGCGCAAAGAAAAAAGCATTTTTCACCATCAGATAAGGCTTCAAAGTCAACACTCAGATTCGCATTATTTTCTTCAAAGCGAACAATCATGCTTTTGGAGTCTTTGCCGATTAGTTCATTCAGAAAATCCTTAATATCAGGCATAACTTCACGGAGATATTGGACAACCTGTGTGTAGGCAGCAGGATAGCGACTGAGTAACCCAGAAAACCACTCCCCGAAGTTTGAAGCATCCCGTTTTGGCTCCAAAGTGTCGTCGTTAGACTCTCCCGTCATCAAGCTTGGGATTGGAGCTAAAATAATCATGCGAGCAAGCCAAGTCTTGAAAAAATGAATAGGATCAGTCTGGATTACTGGAAGGGCAACAAGATGCCAATCTACCAGAAACTGAGCCTCACGATTTTGTGAGTTGTTGTAAACAGTGACTTGAGCTTCTTTTCGAGAGTATATTGGATCTCCTGCAATTATCAATTGCTCTTCAAAAACTCGAAGTTCTTTAAATTTTTCTGGCAACTCTAAAGCCAGGACATATTTGTATAATTTCTTTTCAATTAATACTTCTATTTCAAACCGAATCGGAACATCAGACCTTTCACGAGCGAAATCCTTCGACTGGACAAGTTGGCCAACTCTATTAATGCCTCGACCAATGGACTGAAGTACCTCTAATGCAGAGGCAATAGTTGATTTACCTGCACCGTTTTTTCCAATCAAGAGAGCAGATGACATCCCTTTTATGGGCAGTTCAAAGTTTTCTAGGCATCTAAAGTTGTGTATATATAATCTTTGGAGCATAGGAAAACGATTGCGAGGAGTTGAAAGTGAAAGAACTTTTTGATCTGCCTTTCACAAAATACCTAAATGATGAGGCTTATAGTTTGTATTTGTCACTGGTTTCAGACATCTAGAAATTCGATTTAGTCCGTATTTCTACTTACTTTTTTGAGTGGCGATCGCTAACTTTGCTCCCTGAACCTGACGTACCCGATCCATCACAGCAACTACCTGACCGTGACTAACTTTTTCATCAGCATTAACAATCACTAACATTTCTGAGTTAGAACCAATTAAAGTCCGCACTTGCGCTGTTAAATCATCAACTGCAATTGGCTTGCGGTTCAGACTTACCGTTCCTTGTTCATCTACTGTGATCGTAATTCTAGAGGGAACTTGCTGTTGTTTTGCCGTGGCTGCCTTCGGTAAATTTACTGGTAAACCTTCCGATCGCGTTAAAAACAGTGTTGACATGATGAAAAATGCCAAAATTGCAAAAATCACGTCAATCATCGGCAGAATATTGATTTGTAGTGGAAGCTCTGGTTCATCTGGTAGACGCATAAGCTTTTTCTCCTCTTTGATAACGACGGCGGTAGAGTAATTCTAGTTGTCCACCATACTCCTGAATTAGTGCGATTTGCCGCTGGTATAGTCCCCGGAAGGAATTGGCAAATAGGAGTATAAATATTGCAACTATTAATCCTGATGCTGTTGATACCAAAGCCTCACTAATACCAGATGTAACATTTGTCGTTTTGCTACCTCCCACATCACCGATATTTAGGGAGGCAAAAGAAGTTATCAATCCTAACACAGTACCCAGAAGACCCAGAAGTGGTGCCAAACTAATGATTGTCTCGAAAATGTTTTGGAAACGTTTAAGTACAGGTATCTCAGCCTGTGCTTCACTTTCTAATGCCAAACGAAATTCCTCTGGATTTGGTTCTTCCAATTCTAAAGCAGCAAGAAAAATGCGTGCAAGTGGCAAATCTGCGTTTTTTTGAAGTTTATCCATTGCACCGACAACATTATCGAGTCGGTAGAGATTCAAAACATCTCGCACCACGAGGCTTTGACGCTTGTTGATCCGTACCCAAAATCTGATCCGTTCAATGATCAGTGCCCCACCCAATACCGAAAACGCTAGCAGAGGCCACATGACCACACCGCCAGCTGCAAATAAATTCTGAATTCCCATGTAGTGCCTCTATAACGTCAACGTCATCCACAATACAAAATCAGACTACCAGAATATCAACAAAAGCTGAAACTTTTTCTCAATAAAATATAATGATAATTTTTTCAAATGTAATGGTGATGATTTTATTTACTTGTTCGTTTGTTTTACATAAATTAATTTTGTCCAAAAACCATGATATTGGTGGTTTGAAAAGACGTTTTTGCTAATTCAAGGTTCGATAATGCTATCACAAGTAATTTTAATTGTTTACTTGATCTTTGTAACTGTACATTCTAAGATGACTAAATTAGTGACAATAGGTAGCAATAGCCATGAGCTTTTCCGGCATTACTGTCGAGCAACGTTCCAAAGAAGTTGAGGCTCTCAAGTCTTTTCTGACTTACAGTCTAATAGGTTCACTGGCGCTGCATATCGGCGTACTGTCCTCAGGCGTAGGTAATTATTTTACGAGAGTGTCCACAACAGAAGAAGAAACAATAGAGGTGGCGATCGTTGATTCTCCAGTTGCGGAACCAGAAAAACCAATCGCAGAGATTGCAAAAGAAATAAAAAAAGAACTAGAGATTGTCCAAAAACAGCCTATAGAAACTCCACCAGTAGAAAAAGTTCCGCAGCAATTTGAACAGATTACAGCGATCGCTCAGAAGCCACAGCCGACAAATACGCCCTCAAGAGTAATTGCTACCAAGTCAGAAGTTCCTGTGAAATCTGCATCCATTGCGCGATCGCCTTTATCTGGAGATTCCAAAGCAACTCCGGCTGGTGGCGGTGGTGGCTCTGGTGTTGGTTTAGGCTCAGGTAGTGCGATCGCTGTCGGTACAACCAGTTCCACTGGCACTGGTACTGGCGGTGGCATTGGTAGTGGAACTGGCAGCGGCATTGGCATTGGTAGTGGAACTGGCAGCGGCATTGGCATTGGCATTGGTACTGGCAGTGGAAGTGGTAATGAACCAGTAAACCGTCCAACAGTAGCAACAGCGCCAACAGCGCCAACACCTCCAAAGATTAACAGTTCAGGCAATGGTAATGGTCGTGCAGCTTGCCGTGAATGCAATGCCAAGTATCCAGATGCAGCAAGACGACGAGGAGTTGAAGGCAGAGTAGAAGTAGCTGTTGATACTGACGCACAAGGCAATGTTACTAACGTCCGCATTGCTAAATCCAGTGGAAACCGCGATTTAGATGAAGAAACTTTGAGACAAGCGCGTGACTGGAAATTAAAACCCGCAGAAGGTGGTAGACAAGGAGTATCGATAGGCACTGAATTTGCTATACAAGGTTCACGGCGATACCGCCAAGTCCAAGAACGAAACAGACAAAGACAAGAAAGACAAGCACAAGAGAGAACCCAGCAGACAACGGCTACCAATTCCATAGAGGAAACTCCAAAACGTAGACGCAGAGGGTTGGCACCCGCATCTAATGAAACTACGACTACAAGATCGGTAGAATCTGGATTTAGTAGACGGTTGCAACCTCAGAGAAGAGAAACTACTACCGGAGGTTCATCATCTGAAGCTAGGACAACTCGCACTCAAGGAAATGCTAGAGAGTCCCTACGCCGCATCCAGCGTGAACGAGCAGCTACCAATTCATCTCAAAAGCCACAAACAGCCACAAATCGGCGGCGAAGAGAAAACACTAGCCAGAACAAATTGCGAGAGTCTTTGCGCGGTTTACGCCAACAACCTCAATCGCAACCTGCTGCTCCCAGCCAGGAGTAGAGCAACAAAACCTACTGGAATCATCTAAAAGAAAGTCAGGAGCTAGAATACAGGTTGCTCCTGACTTTTTAGCGTCAAAGTCCTTGCGATCGCACTCCTCTTCACACTCTCTCACTGCTGCCTTCTATACCCTATCGTCAGTTGTGTAGTATAACGCGATAAATTAATAACATTATTTAAAAAACAAGATAAATCCTATGACTGATTTTGCATATAGCACAAAACTACAAGCACAACTCGCCCAGAAGTACTTTGAGTTGCACCCTTGTACTCAAAAGATTATCCAGTTGTTCTCGGTAATTTATGCACCGATAGACAAAAATTCATTCATAAGTTGTCTCAGTCAAACTGGCGCGTTAGATGAAAATAATAAACCTTTTGTTACTAAAACCCTTAGTCCATTAATTGATAAATTATTAGCAACAGGCTTGCTAGTGCAGCAAAATAGGCAAAGTCCTGAATGCCATCCGCTACTCACAGAAATTGCTATTCGTCATGCTACACAAACCAGACAGTTGGAAATACTAGTCATTGCAGTAGAGTCAAAGCTACCCATACGCACTCACTGGCAAAATGAATCTCGGATGTTTAACAGCTTACGCCAGTGTATCAGAGAAATCCGTATAGGTCTTTACCGCCAAGACCCCAGTTTTATTAATAAGCAAATTGAAGATTACCAGAAGTACAGTGATAGCGAAGAAAAACTAGCCCTACATAATATCTTCGAGCAGATATGCAATAATCCATTTGATGCAGATTGGCTAAACACCCTTCCACAAGGATTATATGAAAGTTGTACATCCAGTATTCTCCTCAATTCAGCATTAAAATTGTCTGGGTCGGAAGATGCATTTACACTGCTGGAAGAAGAATGCTCTACATCTGGAAAACATTGCTCAGATTATCTGCACCTGATTTTGACAGAACAACTGCTGCTACGGGGTTGTACCCAAGAAGCACAGCAGAGTTTAGAGCGTATATCTGATAACTATCAAAATAATACCGCCGCTTTTTGGGGCTGGTTAAGTTTTGTGCGGGGTGAGAACGACCAAGCCATTAAATATTATACAGATGGACTCAAAGCTCTGAGAAAATCTACAGGCAAACGCCAAATATATTTCAATACAATAGGCGGCTTATTTTTTATCCTAGCATTGTTAAAAGAAGGTTCAGTGCAACACCTCCGGGAAGCAGAAGAGTACGCTAATCTGATTTCCCGCAAATCAGATCATTGGCTCAACTTTATTTACGCAAGATTAGAAATAGTACTGCAAGTTCAGCAAGGTGATATTGTCCAAAAAGAATTTGTAGTTAGCGCCCACATTGCTTCGGTGGAAGAAGAAAACAGCTTACAAACACTCTTTTGTTCTCTCTGCCTTTACTGGATGGATGCTGAGAGTGCTAAAAAACGCTTACCTAATTTACTAGAACCATTATATCGGCGATCGCTTGCCTCCGGTTATCACTGGCTGGCAATGGAAACAGCAGAACTCCTATCTCGACTCAAACCAAGTAGTAACTATAATATACAAGCAGCGACACTGCGAGAAAATAGCGGCTTCGATTCTATAGTAGACCTAATTCGACCCCAAGAAGCTTGGGAAATGTGTCTCAATGCCCTAGCAAATCTCCACAAAGAACCACAAGCACCCGGAAAAACAGAAGCAGAACTACGTTTAGCATGGTTCATTACCTTTTATCCCAGCAAATGTATCTTGCAACCACGGGAACAAAAAGTTAATGTCAAAGGAGAGTGGAGTAAAGGTCGTCCCATAGCCATCAAGCGCTTGAGTAGTGGACTAGGTGAGTTTAATTATATCACACCCCAAGATATGCGGGTATGTAGTTATATTGAGACATATAATGATAACTCTTATTACAGCAAAGTTGACTACACCTTCAGTGAGAAAGCCATCTCTGCCTTAATTGGACACCCGTTAGTTTTTTGGGAAGATAAACCCAATATCCGTGTAGAAATCGTCAAAGGAGAACCAGAACTACTGGTTAAAAAAGGGAAACAAGATCGTCTCACCTTAGAATTTTCTCCCAAATTAGCAGAATCACAGAATATTCTGAATATCAAAGAAACTCCAACCCGCATCAAAGTCATTGAAATTACTGCCGAACACCGCCGCATCGCCGAGATTATCGGCAAGGAAAATATATTAAACGTTCCTGCGATCGCCGAAAAGCAAGTTTTGGCAGCCATTAATGCCGTCTCTGGCATTGTCACCGTCCATTCTGATATTGGCGGTG
>Ga0335394_10001910_pt1 | contig 23441 bp, 35 predicted proteins | sample MAT03_FD_205741 | JGI IMG/M metagenome (GOLD analysis project Ga0335394, IMG submission 205741) | Freshwater microbial communities from Lake Fryxell liftoff mats and glacier meltwater in Antarctica - MAT-03 (spades assembly) (version 2) ...
CTCAGCGATGTAAGCGCGATCGCGTTCCTTTTGGGATGGAGGACGATATTCAATATCGCTATAATTGCGATCGCCCGTGAGTACCCGCCGAGATGCAATACCGCTATCTTGTGCATCCGTTTCACTTTCGTCGAATGTGCGATCGCATCGGTTAAGCAGCTTCACCGCCTGGGCAATCCATTGCACCGTGCGACTGTTATCATTCAATGCCGCCCTGAGAATCACCTCATCGCCAAACGGAACCGCCCGACTGGTATAGCCCAGATGGATTTTAGCCCGTTCTTCATCGACAAAGAGCAGCATCGGCATTAAGTGACCACTCCATCTTTATCTAGCGGTATCCGTTTGCCGCTTGCTTTTGGTGCAGGTGGGAATTTATTAAAGCTGATTTCGTGGGGTTCAATGAAGTCAGGCAACCCAGCAACATCGCCTTTTGGCTGATAGCAAAGCACCATACCAGAGTTATTCAGCAAAACATCTGCTTCAATCTTTTCACCCTTATAGAACAACTGATCTAAGGGAACATCGACCGAGAAATCACCAAAATAATCAGGGGTCAAAATAATTGGCGATCGATTCATAGCAAATCACTCCGATAAATAATATTTAATTCACGTTCCTGTTCATGCGATAGCAAAATGCCATCATCCACCGTAGGGGCACCCACAAGCATTTGAAACACAACCCGCACATCGACCCGCACTGGACGAATTTGAGGCGAGTTTGGCGGCGCAACCGTCGCACCTACGGGCGATTGGTTAGTTCCTTGCAGTGTCCGAGTCCCAGGATCAATATTGCCAGCATGCAAAAACAGCTTAGGGCTGAAGTTGGCAATTAGGGTTTCATTAGATATCTGCTGCACTCCTTGATCTTGTAAGAATCCATTAGTACCAACCTGCAAGGATTGACAAACGTACGGTTGCACATCGGCAAAGCTAGCAGCAACTTTCAAGCGATCGCCAGGGGTACCAACACACGGGTTGTACACCGTAAAGGCAAGGTCGCGAATTCGTTTCCCTGCACTCACCTGCAAAGGTTGATTGGTGCTGTCTAGAATTGCCCACTCTTTCGCGGGTCTACCGATAAGAGCAACGCCATGCCAAATCACAGTGATCCAGCCCGGATCGGCTTGCACCATTCCGACGTTATTGCCATAAATGACATTACCTAGGTTCTGTGGCATAGTCCCCCCTTAGTTTGCAAATGTACGCATTTCAATCGAAGTGCCTGAAAATTCGTCATCGTCCAACATATATTCGTATTCACCAAACATTTGCCAGATAAAAAACTCATGCCGCTGATAGTCACGACCTTCATAATTACGCACGTTGGGACCGCGATCTGCAACCACCTGACCGACCGTACCAGGTCCAAAAGCCAAGGCTAAATAGGCGCGTTGAACGCCGTTGGCTGTGGTAATCAATTTGGTGGGCAAAGTATTCGTAACAAATATCTCAAAGTTTTCATAGATGTACACCACTGGAGGCGGCGAATCAGCAACAGGACCCAACCCAGTTGACCTCATCCCACCAGTAATAGGAGGGCTAACCACCGGGGACAGAGACTGGGGGTTACCGCCCTGAATGATGGCGATCGCAAACTGTTGAAACTCAGGATCTTCTCGCAAATGCCGCATCCAGCGTTCATCTGCCACAATCCGGCGTTTGCCATTTGCGAAGAATCCCGTATTCATCCGAGATAGTTGTTCATTTATCCGACGCAGATCAGATACCGAAGTTTTGTCAGTATTGAGTACGTTTGCATCAGTTTTGGCACCAGGATTATATTTAAAGATGCAGCGCATGACTTCCATAGCTAGGATGCGATCATCCAATCTGGCATAGTCATCCGATAGCAGCATGGAGCCAATCGACTGATGGAATTCCGTTAAACCGCCAACAGAATCATTCCTCCTAGCCCTCTGCCAAAGGGCGTTAACCGCGAAACGCATACTCGCTTCAGTGATGTGCAGACACGCAGGCAGACCATCAAGCGTAGAAGGTCCAGTAAATTCTTTAACTTTCACTTGCCTGATTTTAGGATCGACTGAAACTGTCCGATTTGTGCCAATAATTTGATCCTCTTCACGGGTTCTTTGCTGTTTGGATAGACCGCGATCGCCCAAAGTAGGGAACCGCTTAAGCTGGGCATATTGACCCAGCGTTACATTCGGGTCCCAGATTGGCTGCACCTCCAGCGCCCGGCGCATTTGGTAAAAGCCCGTGCGAGTTTGCAGCAAGCTAGAAAGTAAAACCTCTGGTTCGTATCCGGTTGTTTGTGGCATTTAGTTAATACTGGGGTGGAAGATATTGAGCAAGATTCTGCAAAATGCCAGCGGCTAACACATCAGAAGGGATCTCATTTGCAGCAGCCAGCATGGAGCCATCAGGAGGGTTAAACCCGGCTGCAAGTCGGTTTAGCGCGTCTTGATGATCTAGCTTAGTAGGTGCAGGCTGACCAGGCGCAGGGGGAAACTGGGGACGCTGCTCGGCTAGCTGTTGATCAAATGCCGCTAAAGTTTGCGATCGCGTTTCTGGGTTCATAATTGCCGCTAAAAACTGGTTGTATTCATCTTGTGTATTGAGCAGTTCACGGTTAAGCCCTGATAAACTCAGCCCCTGATCTGACAAATATTGATCATTTTGCGGGAACCCATTCGCGTCAAGATCTGCGTCTACCTGATCCGCGATCGAAGAGGTTGAGGATGGGGGAGCGGCTGAGGTCGAAGAAGCCACGGTCACGAGAGGTTGATCCAGGGTCGGGGATGACTGCGGGTTCGACTGGCTGATCCGCCCTAGTAGGTTGTTGATCGTTTCTTGATACCACCGGGTCGGGGTTCCCGCGTCGGGCACGGTTGACGGCAGCGGCGACGGCAGCGGGTTCAAACCGCCCGGAGTTTCCGGCAGATTCGTTGGGGATTGAGGTAAATTCACGTCCATAAGATAAAGCGTTAAGGATAAAGGGTATGAAAGCTTCGGCAATCGTGCCGCCAGTGTTGGCATCCACGTAGGGCAAACCGTTGACTGGATTGATCAAAGTTTGGTTTGCCTGTGCAAACATCTGTATAACTTGAGTCAGGTAGCGGATAGGTATGCCGCCACTGCCGACCATCATGTCGATTTCCGATTCTGTTTTGTCGGGGAAGATCCATTTCATTGTTTCTTTTGAATTTACGCCAACCTCAGTTAAATTACGCCCAACAATCGATCGCTGTAAGGTATCTTGAGCCGTAGGCATAAATACTGCACCAATCCGATAGTTCACACTGCGATCGCCCAGAAATGGTAAACCTTGTCTTCCCGCAGTAGCAATAAATAACGCCTCTTCAGCCAGCAACGCCATAGCAAACAGTTCACATAGCCCATATTTAAATAGTGCTGCCTGCTTCAGCTTTGCCGTGGCAATAACCTTGCCATAGACAACCCGCGATTCTGTAGCCGTTTCGATGCCTCGCTCAAGGATACCGCCTAGCGCCTCTCTTAGCTGTTGCTCATACTGGTCAGAAAACTTTTGATGATCCGTTGGCACCGGATTGATTTGCAGTTGCTCCAGGCGATCGTCATTTTCAAAATCGCCGAACACTTTTTTTAGCTTGCGATGTTTCCTGATCGGAGGCACAGCGGCGGAACTGAAGCCACTAGCATAAGCAACCGAGTTACGGTCATTCGTTGCAGTGTCATACATGCCGCTATACACTGACTCAGCACTTTTGTTTGTAATCAGCGGGTTATAGCAAAACTCTAGAATTTTCTCCACAATGCCGCTGGTGACTTGCTCATGGATATCTAGATGAGATTGAATCTGCTCAAAATCACTTTCTCCCAAATTGCCGCCAGCAGGAGGAGGATTCAACACCTCAACATAGGGCAAGTAGCCCAGGGGATTTTCAACGGGGGGCACTCCAGCCGGGATTTCCTGATCCAAGTCTGGCTTATTGTCTGATATCGCTGATTCAATTAAGGCAGATGTCACGCGCTGGCACACCCACTTAAGCTTAGGCGGACTACCCGGCTCGACTGCTTTGTAGGAATAGCAGTATTTCACCGCTGATATATCACCATACTGATCCTGTTCGATTCGATAGCAATCAGGCGTGTAGTGACGAATCCGGTAAGGCACCCGGTGACTATAGCCATTGGGGTATAGCTCCAGCAATAGCCGCCCTTTGCCGATCATATGGCTGATCATTTGCGGAATCGTTAGCTCTAACCGGTTACCCGATATCAGCTTTGATAAGAACGTAGCCCTCACACCATTTTCGTCCAGCGCCGGGATGAATTCTACCCCAGTGCCACGGACAAACGTCACCATCTGCTGATAGTGGTTGATACGTATTTGGGACTCTTGAGATTCAGCGGACATGGCAAGACGAAAAGGTTTGTTTAATCCTAAGCGAAACTTGGCGATCGCTTGCCTTTCTTCAGCAAACTAGCCAATGCAATCACGCAGGCATCAGCGAGATCATCATGCTCTAAGTCCGTTCTTAAAAGTTCCGACACTAAGGAAGTCATAGGGCGATCGCGATTCAAGATGACCAAGCCATTAGCAAAAATGCCGCTAATCCCCTCTAACCGCTGGTCTTTGTCACCTTTTGGGATGTACTCACCGCAATGCCAGCTTAACCGCCGTCGTTTCATTTCATCGCGCCAATCCCCAGCAAAACTAGCTTGGTAAGCAACCCGCTCAACTACCATTTTAAACTGTCCATATTGTTTTCTTAATTCGCAGATACGGCGGATTTTTTCTAGGTTGCCAGCCATGCGATAGCGCAAAGCCTCCACCACATAATAGAGGTTACCGACCCGCCCGATTAATACCATTGCTGTGTAATCACCTTTCTCCTTCTCACTGGCAGCGAGATCCACGCCCATTAGTAGCTCATCAAAGGCAGTAGGCACCACCCCATATTTGATCCACTCTGCTTTAATGATCGCTTCATCATCATTGGGCGGGATGACGTTTTGAAATTGGTAAGCAAAGGTGATCGGGTTCTGCTGCTGCAAATTCTCTAGGAATTCTAGGCTAAAGCGATCCGCCCAGTAGCTCCGACCTTCCACGATCGCACTTTGTTCGATTAACTTCCAGCCCTGGTCAACCGTAAACTTGGTAGCGTGTAGGTCATCACGCCGGAATCGTGTTCCAATGTTCCTGACTCTGCCACCCGGAATCAAAGTCGGCATAATCACCTCGTCAATGTTGATGATCAGCTTTTCGCGGATTTCTGGGTTTGCGATCGCCGCGCTGGATTTAATTAAGTCATCAAATAAAATCAGGTCAGATCGGCGGCTAGTAATACTGCCCAGGGCACCCACCCCATAAAAGGTATAGTCGCTATCTAGGCTAGTCACCCCGGCTCGTGACTTATCAATCTCCCAATCTGTGTCACTCCAGCGGGAGCCAGGGCGAATATGCGGGAATACTTCTTGGTACCGTTTGGACTCAAGCAACCGCTTCACTAAGCGACTCTGTTTTAGTGCAACGCTTTCGCTATAGCCAACGTAGATGATCTGAATATCAGGCGCTCTACCAATCTCCCAAGCTGCATCTAGCGCTAGCCAGGTACTCTTAGCACTCCCGCGAGGCGACAGGATAGATACTTTTTCATCATCGCCACACAGCAGCGGCAACCATTCTTTGTGATGATCTGCCGGAATTTTGCCAGCGACATATTCACCGAAAATACCAAGGTCATCCCGCGCGGCAACCGCTTGCAAGGTGATCTGTTGCCGCGCTGTTCGGGGTTGACGAGTTCTATATCGGCTTCGAGTATAGTCTACTAGAACGGGCATTAATTAACCCAAGACAGCAGATGCCCTGGCATAGTAGGCAATGCGATCGCTCAATCCATTGATCTCACCCGCCCCACCACCGAGATTGACCATGCGAGAGATTTGCTCCACACTATCACCGCGATCGCATCTTGCATTCATGCCATTGATCATCCACCAAAATCCTGATGCTGTACCGGGATAGGTTTCAGCGACGTATGGACACCCTAAATCATAGATTTTAGGATCGCCCATGTAATTAGCAAAAGCTAGATAATTCTCTGGCATAGACATTTGGAGCCACCCAGCCCCACGATACATATATTTACCGTCTACATCTACCACCATGGGCAGCTTAAACTTTTTTGGGATATACCAACCAGAATTAATTTCTTTGGTATGTCGCAACCCCCCCGATTCATGCCCGATCTGAGCAAGAAAGTGTCGCATCCTCCGGGTAGTATTTATCTCGAACCGCTCAAGGCAAGCGTTGAGGTCAAAAAGTTGAAGTGATGTAGGCGATCGCCCAAAGATTGCAGTTGCTTGGTGCATAGAAATGATCGGAGCCGGGTCATTACGCCACAGTTCAGCGAAACGGTTTAGCGCTTCAGCCGGGATCTGAGTCTGAAGGTAAGCAAGCGCCGCGACTTGATGCGGTTTGGCTATGTAGAAACGGGCAACGTCCGTCAGTTTGATTGATTTGGTCACTTTACACCTCACTTTCCAGTTTTGCGATCGCGCCATCCAGCACAGCCTTAATCACGTCGTAAGATTCGGTATCTCGGCTGAGGTTGAGCAATAGCTCTGCCAAGCGATAGCCGCCGCTTAGGATTAGGGCTTTGCGGTCTTGCAATCGTTGCGTATTGTGCAGCGATTGGGCACTCTGGCGCTGTTCACGCAGTAGGTCTACCAAGTTACTCAGCAGCGACGGCGAAAAATCGCGGACGTTAATAATGTTGTTGGCAATATTGCTGGTTATCTTGACCACAATTGCCAAGCTAGCAGCATGGGCATCCACACAGTTAATCCCGTTTGCCTCAGAAATCAGCGCATTTACACAAACAGCTTCAATCCCTGCCGGGTATTCTCGGTTGTACCAAGTCAGGACGCTATCGTAGCTCAGGGCAGGCGCATGCTGCAAAAGCCAGCGGTGAATGTCGGTTGCGTTGGCATGTTGGATGCAGAGCGATCGCAGATAGTCTCGCTGTTCGGCAGATAGCTTGGCGATCGCTTTATCTGCGTTTGTTTGAGGAGTTCTAGGCACTTTGGCTCAGATTATGGGTGGGTTATTGGCAGGCATACCAACAATCTATTCTATGGTTCCCAGCCACCAACCCCGATCACCAGAATTCTGGGGGCGATTTGGGTTGGGGCAGGCGCGAGGCATTTCGATGACATATACACACGCCCAGGCGCAAAACAAAAAAAAAGGCATCGCTGGTAGAACGGTGCCCTGTTCGGTGTCTGTTGCGATTATTACGATCGCAGTTTCATTATGTCATCCAACAATCATGCGGCAATAGGGTAGTCTGAATGGGCAAGCTACGTTGAGGCACTATGCAAGTCTTAATCCCTGATTTTCAAGAATATTCTATCGCGCTTAATCCTGACAACCCAATGGATGGAACGCGGCGACTGAGGGTGGTATGCCGCGAGACTAGTCAGGTTTCTGATGGATACCACACGTTTGATGAGCTGTACAAACATCGCCATTTGTTGTTCTTTGCCTTGCTTATCCAACACAGTTCAAACGCATATAAGAGTCGCCTGCACTATGACGGATCAAGTTACGAAGGCTGGTTTATTGCAGGGTGTGATTTATTCACAGAGCCTATTGCATATCATCTGCCCAATTCTATATGGGATTTATGCCCCGTCCGTACAGTTGAACGCGCTCCAGAATGGGACGGACACACGAGTAATGATCTAGTCGATCACGTAGAGACTTGGCTTAGTCGGTTCACCGCATCTACCCGGCAGTAGGGTAGTCTGGGTGGGCAAGCTACGTTGAGGCACTATGGAAGTCTTAATCCCTGATGTTAAGGAATATACTGTCAACTTTGATCCTTACAAACAGGATGGAGAGCGACACCTAAGAGTGGTATGCGGCGAGACTGGTCAGATTTCCGATGGATACCACACATTTGATGAGTTGTATGAACACCGCCATTTGTTGTTCCTTGCCTTGCTTATCCAGCACAGTTCAAGCACGTATAAAAGTCGTCGGCACCACGACGGCTCAAGTTACGGCGGCTATTTTATTGCAGGGTGTGATTTATGCCCAGGGATTATTACATATCATCTGCCCAATTCTATGTGGGATTTATGCCCCGCCCCTGAGATTGAATACGCTCCAGAGTGGGACGGACACACGAGTAATGATGTATGCGATCGCTTGAGAGATTGGGTTAGTCGGTCTGCACCATCTACCCCGCAGTAGGGGTCATACCGGGACGCGCCGAGTTGAACACAGACAGCGCCGCCTTTCTTGCTTTCTTCCTTAAGTCTTCTTCTGCATTGGTTGCAATCTGTGGGCGATCGCGTTCCAGTTGTCGGGCACGATCGTCACCAGCAATTTTGGCAGCTTGACGGGCAGCGCTAGCAGTGTTGTTCTCTCGTGCGATCGCCAGCGCCGGGTTATCCTGTGGATTGCTGTAATCGGTGATACGGGTGCTAGTGCTAGTGCTGGTGCTGGTGCTAGTGCCTGTTCTGAGGTTTGATGTAGCAGCGCCGCCGCCTGTTGTACCTGTAGTGAAGCCAGTCGATCGCCCCGCTTCTTGAAGCACCATACGAGCGGAACCACCAGACATTGTGCGAGGAGAACCAAATGGGTTAGACAGTTCATTGCGTTTCTGCTGTGCGTCAGCCTGCAAGTTAGCCTGAGAGTTAGCCTGATCGGTTCCAGTCCGCCTGGTATCGGAAGCTTTAGCAAGCGCAGCCAAACCCGCAGCACTGACCTTAGCATTAGCATTAGCAGTAGCGGAACGTTCCCTAGAAGCATCTGATCGCGCCTTAGAATCCGAGCCGATCCGAGCCGCAACAATACGAGCCGCCGCCGCCGCCCGACCGTCACCGCGAGTAGCGCCAGATGAACTAGATGAGCCACTCTTTTTAGACCCTGCCACCTTTTCACGCGATCGGGCGTTAAGGGTAGCAATACGTTCCTTAGATGCATTGGTTTCACGCGATCGCTGGAGTGATGTATCAGGCTTGCTTGACTTACTTTGTTGCCTTGAATATGCAGCGGAATCTTTCTGTCTTTGTAAGGAGCTTTGGGCAGCACTACGCCCCGTGATCGCCGCCTTATCCCGTGCGATCGCATTACGGTTACTGTCATTATCTCGCTGCTTACGAAGATCAGCATCGACCTGTTGAACACGTCTGTAATCGCGAATTTGATCACCCACCGGATCTTTTGAAGCGGGGACAAAAGCGGGAGGGCGATTCGGGTTAGGACTGTCACTAGTCCCAGAGATGCCCGCATTAAAAGAAGCCATGGGCGCTTTAGTCGGGCTTTGTTTTGCCTTTGCCTTTGCCTTTGTCACTGGTGACTCCCCCGGCGATTAAATTGAGTGGTTTTAGCTAGAAATTCTTCCATATCTTCAATCCTGCCAAGGGAGCGATCGCCCGTGCTAATGAAGCGGGTAGACTTATGTTCAATCACTTCACGCAGTCCATTCGTTGTCAAATCAAGCTTATCTTCCAAATAGATTAGCCGAGTTTGTAGGACCTGATATTGGTGTTCTAAAGCCTGAAGCTGGTCATAGACCTTTTCCCTGACAGCAAAGATTTTCCAAATTAGCACCAAGATCGGGATGGAGAAGGCGACAAAGGTAAGAAATTCTTTGATAAAGATAGGTGACATTTTAGATTTACATTTGGTTAACGGTGATCCACATCTTTGATCCGCTTTTAATCAGCTTTTCGAGCAATGGCACCACAATTGTTTCCAAATCGCCATTATGCGATCGCACACAGCCCAGCGTAACAAGCAGCGGTTGCTTATCTGCCAGCGGGTTAGGCGCATCCGATCCGCCCCCATGCCAGCAGATACCGCCGCGATTATGTTGACGCTCTTGATTTTCTTGCTCAACCATATCGATACAATGCTTTCCAAATGACAGCCAAGTTTTAGTCGGCTCAGATGGCTGAGTAACAAACAACTCTCCAGCTAGGTATAGCCCCGGTGGAGTATCACCGTTTCGCGCTTGCCACCTAGAACCACTCACACCTTTACATAATGCTGGAATAGTCCACAGCAGCAAGCCTTTAGCGGAATAACATTTTGCTTCGCCAACCCAGCGAGACTCCCAATCGTTGATCACCACATGAACATCACCAGGTTTCAAGTCAGGGCGCTTAGACATATTGTCTCCAAAAGTTTAGTATTCCCTGAATAATTCGGTAATTACGATGATTCACCCGGCAAAGCTTATTTGAGAAAATAGAACCCCCAGCGGCAAGGCTGGGGGTTGAATGTAAACCAATTGAGTCACTATGTTTAAAATTTTACTGCTAATGCTGCTGGTTTTGCCAGTGGTTAGCTTGCCTGATCAAGCCCAAGCCGGAAGGGATGGGGCACCAAGCGGTAGAATCGGAGGTGGAACCCGGTAGTAGCGATCGCCTATAACTTTAGTGGAGGACTTATGGCTCAGTTTAGGAAAAAGCCTGTAATTGTTGAAGCGGAGCAGTTTCTTTATGAACAAGACCCAAAAACTTATCCTCCAGATATGCAATGGTCAGACGAGCATGAGAGTTACACAATTCCAACGCTGGAAGGAATTTATGTTGTCAGCGACAAGGACTGGATTATTACCGGAGTTAAGGGCGAACGTTATCCCTGCAAGCCTGAAATTTTTGAATTAACCTACGAGCCAGCATGAGCAAGAGCCGCTAACGCGATATGCGATCGCTGGGGTACACCACACAGGGCAAGGCAAGTATACGCGATTAGGAATCCGGCAAAGGGCGGCGTTACGGTCGCTACCTATCAAGGCTGTGGCGAAATCATTAGCGTGGTGCAGTCCGCTCTCTACACTTGCAAGTCACGGCAGGCGGAGCAAAGTCTAGGGCGAAATCAAGGTTAAGTGCCGCCTCGTGCCGTGCCCCTTCTGCCTATTCTCTGGGGTGAAGTCAAAGTCAAGGTAGCCGCGTCAGGAGAGCCTGTCCTGTTTTGGTGTTTGTCATGGCTGTTTTGTCTTGTTCGTCGGTTTCTGGTTCGTGGTCGTTGGGTCGGGCGTTTGGTTGTCCGGGTCTGTGGTCGTTGCGTTGTCCGTTGGGCGCTGAGCATCGGGCTGCGGCTCGGCTGTCTGCGTTGGGCTTGGTTGTGGCTTCGTCGTCGGGCTGTGGGGTTGGGGCTGGTTCGTTTGGTCTGGTGCTGTTCTCGGCTCCTCGGTCTGCGGCGGCGGCGTTGCGGTCGGTGTCTGCTGGGGTTGCGGCGGCGGTCTAGTGGCTTTGGTGGGGGGCTTCGGCTCCCTGCCCTTTTTTTTGCGTGGAAGCAAAGACTGGGATAAACGCCACTCCATTGCGATCCGTTCACTGTTCCGGCTTGCTGCACTCCCTCCGCTTGAGGCTACGGTCGGTTCCGCTACACCTCCACGGGCGCTCTCTCCATCTCCATTCCGCTTAGTCTGTGATCTGTCAGAACAGCCGCTCTCGTTCGTGTCGCTAGCACTTGCTCACTCCGAGCTATACAGCCAACCCGGAAACCCGGAAAGAGAACCCGGAGGAACAGGAGAAATGCTTGTTTTTGGGAAAAAGTCAAGGGTGTTTTGGCGGTTTCTTTTGCACTCAGTTTACGGTATAATTACCTTATGTTGTTGGTTTTTACTCATGCTGTCTGCTCTTCCTGCTGGTTGTTTTGCTGCCCCTGCTTCCTCGCGCTGGTCTGGCTATGTGGTTTTGGTTGTTCCGGTCAGTGGCGGCACTATTGGCGCGGCGCTTAAGTCGCTTAGCTGTTCGCTTATGGCGGCTCAGTGTTCCTCCCTCTGTGGCGGTTTCTACGGGGTTTTGGTGCAGTGCCCTAGGCGTGTTCGTTGGGCGTTGCTTTCCTTACCCCGCCCGGTTGCCGCTGGTTCTTTGGGCGTGGCGGCTTGCTTGCCTTGGCTCTAGGGGGGCGGCTGCGCCACCCCACAGCCTCCAAAGTTGGGGGCTTTTTTTTGTGTAAAGTTAGGATAAATTAAGGTAAATTTGCCCCAATTAACCCGCTAAGTAGGGTATAATTACCTTAATGAGTTGGTTTTACGCATGGCTTCTCTCGATCAAGGTTTCTACTTTCAGCATTTACGGGCAAACCCAATCACAGCCGAGTATTACGCCGTTGCTGCAAAGTTTCGTGATTTATTCGGCATCAAAATCACCTGCTATGTGATCGAGTGGCGCAAGTTTGCCCACTGCTACTGGGTTCACATTCCCGGCTGTCGTCCTCGGTTTGTTTCCTTCAATTCAATCAAATAGCAAAATCCCCAGAGCAGTTAGCGGCTCTGGGGCATTCGTCCCCAAAGCAAGAAAGGAGATATACAGATTATGGACTACCTAGAAGTCAATCAACCCGGCGAATTGATCGAGAAGGGACTACAGCAGGCACTAGAGCAGGCGCACACGCGGGACGGAACCATGGACGCATATTACAGCGATTCACCTGAGAAAAAAGATCCAGCTTATCTAGATGGTTATTTGGCGGAGATCAGGCGGCGAGTAGAGGCAGGCGAACGCCTAGAGATTAGATGGTTCTCTGAATCCTTCAAGAGCGGAGCATATGACGCGCCCGACTGGTTCAACGACGGAGAGGGATTTTGATGAGAAATAAGGAGAAAACCGTGAAATTTGAAGTTGCTAATAACTGGATTTTCTCTAAGAGAGATCTTGCAAATCACGTACTCACATCAAGCGATCGCATCCGTCCTGATGCGTGGATCTTCGACTTTGAAGCCCAGGCGGCATGGGCAGCAGCAAGGCTAAACAAAACAGAAGCAAAGCACGGGCGCATATATGCCGTCGCTTGCATCATCAATTAAGCCAACAAGCGCACAGCCGGGAGTAGCGCCCCTATCTACAGGTTTCTAATCATGCAAATTTACAAGATTTATCCCGACTATCTCGATATTAGCTGTAACGGAAGCCGAAACCTGATCGCCCGTTATTGCAGCATTTACGAGTATCACGCCAACGCGACTAGTTTCTCATCAAGCCAGTACAAGCTAAGCACCCAATGGGAGCAATGGGGTAAAGAGCTAGCCAAGCTTTAACCACCCGCGCACAGCCGGGAGTAGCGCCCCGGTATTCACAAGAGCAAGGCTAATCATGTCGAAGATTATTATCACGATCAACACAGATAACGCAGCGTTTGACGACGAAGACGAACTTAGACGCATCCTTAAAGAGTTATCCGAAAGGATAGAAATTAGCGACTTTCCCACGATGTTAAGGGATATAAACGGGAACTACGTTGGAAGTATTGAATACGTCGAAGACTAACGCAGACCCCGCGCACAGCCGGGAGTAGCGCCCCGGTATTCAAGAGGAAACCAAGATGAAAATCTTAGAGAATGGCAAGGGCAAGTGCCTAGCACCAGAAAATAAAATTGATCACCAACTACTAACAGCGCTAGCGATCGCCCAAGGTGGGGAAGAATGGACGCTGCACAAATTATCGGGTTCTGAATTGGCTCAAGAAGCGACGATCCTGTTTGAGATAGACCTCGAATGGTTTGGGGATGGGACAGCCAGCTTAGAAGTTTGTTTTAAAAATGTCCCCTTCGATCCGCTTAGCAAGGTATCCGGCAATCGGGAGACAATTATTTTCTGGGTACAAGTACACGAGGATCAAACTTTAAACGTTATGTGGCAAGCCGCAGGGCAAATAAAGTGGCTCCCTCACAAGCCATCTTTTGCCAATTTATTACCCTCAGCAGCGGCTAGAACCAATGGCGGTGAATCATGACTATCACCCTGATCACAGCGATCGTAAAACAACCCGCCACGCTCTTGCAAACCCAATGGGGGGAGAAGCTGAAAGCCACCGTTAATGATGGCAGGCAAGACATAGAGCTATGGCGAAAGCCCAATGATTCATCACTGCTATCGCTGAGCCTAGGGCAGCAGGTAACAATGACCGCAAAGCCAGCAACTAGCAGCAGTGGAACTGCTTACACCCAATACGATATCGTTACAGCCGCCGATCGCGTTAGCCCCCCCACCAACGGTAACGGTAACGGTAACGGTAACGGGCACATTGCCCCAGGCGTTCAAGCAATGAATACGCCAGTAGCTCACCCCGCAAAACCTGCGTTAAATGCCGATGTCAAGGAATGGATCTCAATCTTTGAAGAGCTAAAAGCAGCCTTGCCCCAGGCTCAAGAACATACATGGAGGGCAGCAGCTTCTACGCTATTTATTCAGCGGTTGCAGGTTAGGGCAAATTTTAATAATGAGGTATTCTAGCCTTAGAAGTAGAGGCAAAACCATGAACGCAGAGGATAGATCACGGGCGATTTTGGTCGCGATCGCCCTAGAAGCAAAAGAAAAATGGGGAAGCAGATGGCAGGCTGGATTAGTCAGTAATTACTGTTATATCGAGAGCCAGGAGACGGGCGAGAAAGTTCTGCCTGTCAATCGACGGAAGCAAATTGTCCGTAGCTTTGAGGAAGGTAGCTGTACCTTGGGATCTCTCTGCCGGATTGCCGAAGCGGTAGGGGCTGAAGTTGAGTTGACGATCAAGAGAAAATTATAGGCACAGGTTACTCAAATGGAAAGGCTTACACGCTGCGGAGTGGAGACTGTGAAGTTAGGCATTACAGCGCAATGAACATCAATGATGAAGGTTTGACGGGTCCAGATTTAAGAAATGTAAATCTCAAGGGTGCAAATCTAAGTTACGGCTATCTAGAAAATGCAAACCTGAGAGGTACAGATCTCAGGGGTGCAGATATAAAAAGTGCCCATCTCAATGGGGCAAATCTAGGAAATGCAAACCTAAAAGGTGCAAATCTCAGGGGTGCCCACCTAGATTACGCATATCTCAGGGGTGTAGATCTCAGGGGTGGAGATCTCAGTTACGCCAGCCTGAAATATGCAGATCTAGGAGGCGCGAATCTCAGGGGTGTAGATCTCAGGGGGGCAAATCTCTTTGGGGCAGATCTCAGTTACACGGACCTTAGAGGAGCAGATCTAAATTACGCAGATCTAGAAAATGCATGTCTCAGGGGTTCATATCTCAAAGGTTCGGATATCAGATTAGCAAATCTAATTCAGATCAAAGAAGATTTTTTCAAGAGGACAGCACCCCAGCTCCAAGAACTAAAGATGCTTCGATCTGCCTTAATCGCAGGAAAAGTCAACGGTCAAAGCAAGACAAGATTCTTTGCCTTCCAAAATTCCGTATGCCCAATACAAAGGTGGTTTCTGGGTATAAGCCCAGGTAATACAAATGAAAGTTCCGAGATAGTCGAAATAACGGTCGGATGGATCGACGAAATCTTAAATAGCAACTCCCACGGCTAACACCACGCAGGGCAAAAATTAAAGCCGTGCTAGAGGCACGGCTCAATCATGAGAGATACACAATCATATCGCATCAGCAAATTTTACCCCCTCACAGCAGAAATGGCTAGAGAGCTACGAGAGATAGGCTTACACGCCGCAGAATGGCGACTGTGGAGCTACCTAGCGACGTTTGAGCCATTTGGAGATGAATACACCGAATTGCCCGACCTACTGAGCATTCTGACTGAATGCAACATCAGCAAGGCAACCTTCTACCGAGCGATCGCCAAGTTCGCTGAGCATGGGCTGTTTGATATTCAGATTAATCAAATCCAGGTGCGGAATTTACGCGGCTCAAAAGCGTCTCATCCATGCAAGAAAAGTCTCATGGATGAGAGTAAAAGTCTCATGGATGAGAGTAAAAGTCTCATGGGTGAGACTATTCCTTATATAAAGGAAACCTGTAACGTAGAACCAGAAAGGGATACAGCCGATTTGCCAAAAAGTACCATACAACAGAGTTTAAAAGAACAAGAACAATTGATTGTAAGCAAAAGCTTTAACAAAGAAGAACAAGCGATGGAATTAAAAAGACTTTGCAGAATTTTGGAAGAATCAGGAATAAATCCAAACAAAACGATCCAGGAAACAATTGCTTCATTGATTAGCAACCGTTCCGCCGCCGCCGCCCTGGAATCTGTGGAAAACGCCATATCTGCCCTACACAAGCAGCAAACGAAGGAAACGGTGCGAAACCCGCAAGGCTTTATCAACGCAGCTTTAAGAGGCGGTTTTACCGCAAATGGAGCAATTAAGGCAAGGGCAACGCAACAGCAACCTAAGCCAGACGAACCCTATGGCTTCCCAGTTGAGCCAGTTAGCCTTAGCCTGATTTCTCAGTCGGTTGATATGGCGTTAATGAGCGGCGATCGCCCGTTTGCGCTATCCAAACTTCAAGGGCTATGGGAAGGGGGGCATGACCTTGAGGAGCTACTGATACTCCGCAAAGATTGGGGTTTCTGCCTGACAACAGAAGGGGTGAGGGAGAAAACTTAGCTTTCTCCCAAATAGCGCAGCAGAGCATCACAATGCTTCAGCGCCCGACCCGCCTCAATACGCGATCGCATCTCCACAGCTTCCTTAGCATCAATGTACTGGGCAGGCTTCCCAGTTTTCTTGTAGTACTGCACCCTAACGCGATCGCCCCCCGCCGACTCTAGCCAGCAATCAGTCAGAGCCGTTGCCGCGACGCGATCGCGCAGGGCTTGTAAGACGATGAGGGGTTCAGCCCCTAGATCGTGAGGGGTTGAGGTCATTTCTTCTGAGGGGTTCAAGTCCTCAGAGTGAGGGGGTGAGGTCATCAGAGTGGGAGACTCAGCACTAGCAGGGGTTTCATCCACAGATCTTGAGGGGTTGAAGTCCTCTTGAGGGGGTGAGGTCATCCATTCAGGATCGCCCGTGAAGCCATCAATGATCGTCAGTTGTTCTGCTACGGGCAGGATGCCGGGGACGAACTCTAAGAGCAGCGGATCGAAAGCTTTGATCGTGCCGTGCTGATCACTTCTTACCTTAATCCTTTCCCCGTTTTTGCCAAACACCACCCCGGTAGAGCCGGAGTGTTTACCACCGATGAGCCTGACGCGATCGCCAGGAGCAAAAGCAAGATTATTCATTCTCCAGCACCCGCAGAAACTCACGCAGCCTGTCAAACTTAGCCACGTCGCCAGATTGAACGGTCGCGCCGAAAGCTGCCAGCAAATCGGCAATCTTAGCCGCATTTGCCCCTGGTGGTGCAGTGATTTTGATCTCAATCACGTAATCCTTTAGCTTTTTCATACTTCCTCTTCTGTTGGGTTCTGTTGGGGAGATAGCAGCTTATGCAGTTGCGGAATGCTAATGCCTTTCAAGTCAGCCTGCCTAATCCGCTCCAGTAGCTCAGCCTGTCCCAGGTTGTACAGATCGCAGTAGTACTGGAGTTTGTCATCAATTAAGTCCTTGTTCGCATCAGTTCGAGCCACCGCCAGGTTACGCAGCAGCGCGGCTTTGCTTTGCCTATCGACAAATGCCCAAAGCAAAAGGCGATCGTAGTGATAGTCCCCAAACTCGGCAGAACCTATACGTGTATCGGATGGGGTGATCAACATATTTAAAAGTGCCAAATGTTGGAATATTGCAGCAAACCTATATCTATTTTGCCTTATGTCCTGGTATATTGCGTATAGTATTGCTGGTATATGCCATCGATATTATATCTACACTCCGCGATCGCTTTTGTTGTAGGAAGCGATCGCATTTATTACCAAAATGACATACACCCAAACTGAACTCAAACCCTGGATGGTGATGTACCGGGCTGAAGATAGCCCTGGATGGACAAAAATCGGCACCTATCAATCGCGTTTTGAGGCTGAAGATCACGCCAATCATATCAAAACGAAAGTACTGGGCAAGCTAAGCATCATGTGGAGCGGAGCCGATGAATGATCAACTCGCCAAAGAATTAGCCGACAAGAAGCGGGGCGATAGCGCCGAACAGTGGCGACTATGGGAATATCGCTTTAAAGCCGAAAACCACGCCAATCATGTCAAAACAAAATACTTAGCTGGAAGCCAATGACTGATCAACTCGCCAAAGAATTAGCCGAGGAAGCAATCGAGGTGGTGTTTACGACTTTCTGGGCAAACAGCTTTAATAAAGCAGCCCTAAAAGACGCGATCGCCGCCCTTTTCAAGCATCATCTTACGAATGCCAAAGCGTTGAAAGAAGAGGTTAGCTAATGCAGTGGCAGCTATGGCGATATACCGATAGTCGCTATCTGTGCGGCGAGTACAACAGCAGAGCCGAAGCCGAGCGCGGCGAAGCGATGCTGAGGCGACTATTCCCCAAATCACAGTTTGAGATTCAGTTTACAGGCGGTAGCGATAGACAGAGGTATCGATAAAATGCTGCCAATATTGCAGAGAGACTACTGGCTAAAACCCTTAGAGGAAGCGAAGATGATTGAATTACCACAGCCCCACTGGCTAGCGCCCTTAGAAGAAGAGGAGGTTGATTACGCAATACCAACGCCCCTAAAGACGAAATGGGAGCAAGAAGCAATCAGGGAAATTTGCATGATCGCGCATGGATTGTGTCTAGGAAAATTCCCAAACGCGATCGCATTGCGGGATAAATTATTGGATATGGCAGAGGACATCGCAATCGAACAGACTGGACAAGTGCTGTACTCCACAAAGGTACAGCTACCACGAATTTTGGAGTAGCAGCGCCAGTCTAGACGCAGGGCAAAGTCGTTTGCCTGAAACTGATCATAATGAAGCAATCACACCATGACAATTGAATTGACCGATGTCATCGAATTTCATAGAAACCTCCCACACCAAAAGAAGGCGATCGCTTATCTGCAAGCCAATATCCCTGAAGATACCTTGACAAAATTCGCTGATTTATGGAGGGTCATGAATCAAAAAACGCCCCTAAGCGCGAAGTGGGAGCAAGAAGCGATCAGGGAAATTTCTCTGATCGCTTCTTGCTTGTGTATAGGAAAATTCCAAAACCCAATCGCGCTACGGGATGAATTATTGAATCTCGCGGACCGCGTTTGTGGCGAAGGAAAAACGCTAAGGATGCAAACACCAGACCCCGACGATTGTTGGGAAGAGAATTCACTCTAGACGCAGGGCAAAATCGTTTGCTTCTAGCTGATCATTGATCCACTCAAGCTCATCGGTAGTTAGGTCACCATCGATCGCTATTAAATCAAGACGCGCAATGTCGATCGCAAACTCTAAGGTTTCAAGGTCTTTATTCGAGATCGCACTAATGATCGCTGTCAAAGCCGTGCCCACCCTCACCGTTTTTTGTAAGGCAGCGTTGGTATTAGCTTCAGGCTCTCTTGAGGCTACAAAGAGTTTTGCATAAACTGGACTTGATTTTAAAGCGTCATATAGCCCTGCCCATTTAGGTTTTAGTGGAGGCGTGTTATACGCTACAACTTCTGGTGCATCGTCTTCTAGCCATTCCTCGGCAAATCCAGACTGGAGGTTAGCAAACAATCCAGTAATCTCACCATCCATGCGTTGAGCGAACATGATTAACGTCCTCTAGGGTGATCAAAACTCGAGATATTGAGGTGTAAAACATTGGCACTAAGGAAGTTAGCTCTTATGCGGATCTGAGAGGCGGTGTTCGTCACCAAAGGTATCTGAGCGGTGGATGTAATGGAGTTGCCCTGAACATCAATCCTAGCAGCCGTAAAATCTGGAGTATCATTGTTTTGATCAGGACTACTAAAATACAAATGATCGCCAGAAGCCCCGCCGTAGTGCGCCCTGTAGTTTCCGGCGCAGTTTAAACCCAAGGGAGAAGAAACAGTATAGAGCGTCCCAGTAGATGGAATATTGGTAAGGTTGGAAATATCAACGGGCGGCGTAGACCACAGACAGCGATCGCCCCTTTGCACAAAGGAGATAATGTTGCTACTAGCATCGGTACGGATGCTCCAGATCAGTCTCGGAGTCCATCCAGCAGGGCAACTCGCCCCACTAACTGAGGTATCAAACCCAAAGTCAATCACCCCAGTAGTATTATTCTGCATGGCAAAGCAGTGATACCAGGTGTTTGCAGCCCTAGCGCCACTAAATAGACCGCCACTACCACTACCCGCCGCCCAGGTCGCATCCAGCCGCTTCGTAAAGGCAGCGACATTTTCTATCATCGTTGTCACCCAGGCAACGCCTAAGCCGAAGTCAATCTGAGCTAGCGGGGTAATCGCGTTACGCACAGCCACCAGACCGGACAAAAAGCCTCTAGCGTTGATTGAACCGGGCAGCGAAGTAGCCCATTGAACAGTGCCACTAATCGTTTGCAGGAACGTATTGTTAGCACCCGGTGTCAACGTAGAAATTGGCGTACTGCCATTGTTGACCAGGAAGGGAGCGCGAGATCCAGCATCAAACCAAGTTGCAGCAGGTGTACGGATGCCAAAGTTACCCGCCGCCACGCCAGCAACAGCAGCGCCACTGGTATTACGCCAAATCTGACCCGCCGTAGCCCCCGTAGGCGCAGCATTAGCAGCCAGGAAGTCAGCGCCAAATACTTCTACTTCACGGGTATATTGAGCGTGAGGATCGGCTGCACCAAGATGGCTTGCGATCGCGCTATCTATAGCAGCAGGGGTCGCAGCACCAATAAAGCCAGGGGGATAGTCAGACGAGGCAGGCACCACCGCCCCAGTGCGAGAAGCAAAGCTAGCCACCCCAGAGCTAGCAGGGGGCGCGGCTGTAATCGTGACAATGCCTGCCGCTGTAGTAACGGTATTACCGCCAGCGCCTGCGATTTGCACCCCCCCAGTGGCACCGTTGAGCGAGGTTACCCCAGGAACTCCAGCCGCCGCGCCTGTTGCAGTTAAGGTCAAGCTATTACCCGATTGGGTGATATTCATGCCAGCGCCTTGCACCAGACTGATAGCCCCTTGCAGGTTATTCAGGCTGATCACACCCGCCGCCGCAGCGCCCCCTGTACCTGTTTGCGGTGTAGCAGCACCTAGCACAGTCCAACCTGTTCCATTCCAGTAAGCAAAGTTGCCCGGAGGAACTCCAGCAACAGCAGCGCCGCTAGTATTCTGCCAAACCGCACCCGTTACCGGACTGGGGGGAGCAGTGTTAGAGGCAATCTGATTAGAGGATGGAGATGTAGTACCCACTAAGATCCACGCGGTGCCGTTCCAGTAGCCAAAGTTTCCTACGGGGATGCCGACTTGAGTTTGATTGCCGGAGTTGTACCAAACCGTACCAGGAGGCGGAGTCACCGGGGCGATATTGCTATTAACAATGCCGCCAACGGTGGAGCCAGCCAACCTAACTTGAGACAAAGGATAGGGATCAGATAGTACACCAGGAGTCAAATAGAGCCTGACACCGATCACCTGAGCGCCCGATCCGTCATACACCCAGACCCCTGGATAAGTGCCACCATTGAATTCAAACATCGTTAAGTTCCTATAGAGGGTAGAGGATCGCCGCGCTTTATCATAGTGGCTAAAACATGCTTGCAGTAAGCATTACCATCATCCACCGGAGCGCCAGCTTTGCTATCTGTCCAGACGCGATCGCGCCAACGAGAGGGGTATTCTGAGTCCCTATCTTGTAGCTCAGTGCGGGTGTAATCAGGGCAATTACAAGAATAATGGGCGCGATCAGGGTCAATCGGCAATGGTGGATCTTGAGGGGGTGGATCTGCTGGATCAGGGGGCAGCGTCACCGGAGGGGGACTGCCGGGGACAAAACCCACCGGATAAGCGGTTACGTTTGGCGGAAGTCCAGTAATACTCCAAGTTCCTGGGATATGGTTCCATCTAAATTCCCGTAATGCTGGATTGAATTGATAAGCATTTGGCACCAGTCCGCCCGGCTCAGGCACATAGCGGAATAGCAGCACGATCGCACTTGAGCCACCCACAAAATTATAGATTTTGCCATTACTCACCCAGTACCCCGCCGTTAAAATCGGTTGACCCGCTGGAGTGAATGGCGCAATCAGCCGCACAGCATTGATCGCCGTTACGGTATTCGATAGGGTTACGCCAGGGGCGAAAACTGTGTTTCGTAGCCACGGTAGCCGATAAGGGAAAGAAACAGGTCCACTATAGGCAGGGTTCCCCTGCGCGCTCAAGATTTGGGCAGGCAAGGGCAGCACACCGCCCAGATCAACCGCAAACACTGTGGATGTTGTAGGCAAACCGCCGCCGCCGCCCGTAGGCGGATCACCCGGAGGATCAGGGAAGGTAGGCACCGGGCGGGGCGGGGCGGATTCATCCACAATCACGATCCAGCCGCCATCAGGACTGCGAGTACTGGGAAAGCGGTACAGCATCCGAGTGCCAACGCCCGGTATTTCTTGGATTTTGCCCACCAGCGATCGCGCCTTTTCTAATCGCGAAGCAAGGGAGCGATAGCGGTCTGTTTGCTGTTGTGAGTAACTAACCTGAGTTCCAGATTGGCGAGGATTAAAAGATTTAACCTGGTTTGCAGTGCGAGGTCTGCGAGGAGTGCGAGGTTTATTCATTACCGCTCTTGTATAGGCATTTGGGTACAGGAAAGTTGTACTCAAACAACCAATGAATCGCTTGTTGCTTATCGCTGTAGCTGCATTGCGCTGCCCTCACCGCAATCTCATCGTCCACAATCTCATCATCCGCCGAATCTTGAATGATCGCATTAAGTAAATGCTCTAGCTGTGCCGTACATTCAATCGTTAACCGACGTTGTGTCATTGCCGCATCGCGCTTACGTTCAAATATTGATGATTGTCGGGGTTGTTGTAGTTCGTTGCCCCCAGGAAACGCCCCAGGCGATCTGTCTCTTTGATGTAAGCCTGATCGCGTTCCTTTTGGGATGGGGCACGGAATTCAACATCGCTATAATTGCGATCGCCCGTGAGTACCCGCCGAGATGCAATACCGCTATCTTGTGCATCCGTTTCGGTTTCGTCAAATGTGCGATCGCATCGGTTAAGCAGCTTCACCGCCCAGGCAATCCATTGCACCGTGCGACTATTATCATTCAATGCCGCCCTGAGAATCACCTCATCGCCAAACGGAACCGCCCGACTGGTATAGCCCAGATGGTTTTTAGCCCGTTCTTCATCGGCAAAGAGCAGCATCGGCATTAAATGACTGCTCCATCTTTATCTAGCGGTATCCGTTTGCCGCTTGCTTTTGGTGCAGGTGGGAATTTATTAAAGCTGATTTCGTGGGGTTCGATAAAGTCAGGCAACCCAGCGACATCGCCTTTTGGCTGATAGCAAAGCACCATACCAGAGCCATTCAGCAAAACATCTGCTTCAATCTTTTCACCCTTATAGAACAACTGATCTAAGGGGACATCGACCGAGAAATCACCAAAATAATCAGGGGTCAAAATAATTGGCGATCTTTTCATAGCAAATCACTCCGATAAATAATATTTAATTCACGTTCCTGTTCCCGCGATAGCAAAATGCCATCATCCACCGTAGGGGCACCCACAAGCATTTGGAATACAACCCGCACATCGACCCGCACTGGACGAATTTGGGGCGAGTTTGGCGGCGCAACCGTCGCACCTACGGGCGATTGGTTAGTTCCTTGCAGTGTCCGAGTCCCAGGATCAATATTGCCAGCATGCAAAAACAGCTTAGGGCTGAAGTTG
>Ga0335394_10001912_pt1 | contig 23433 bp, 18 predicted proteins | sample MAT03_FD_205741 | JGI IMG/M metagenome (GOLD analysis project Ga0335394, IMG submission 205741) | Freshwater microbial communities from Lake Fryxell liftoff mats and glacier meltwater in Antarctica - MAT-03 (spades assembly) (version 2) ...
TTGGATTTTTATAACTGGGACGTTGGAACGACAAAGCAAAACGGCAGTGAAACAATTATTTTAACAAAGGGCCAATATTATTATCAGAACAAGATTAATGTCCCCTTGCAAATGTTTCAGCAACTCATTTGTGGAATCGCTGATTTTGGTTCAAATGAATTAGAATTCAAAAAACATAATCACAAATTTAGCTCACTGTCAACCTACGGCCCGCAAGCTGAGGGAACAGCAACAAATCTGGGACTGGCTATTCTTTTTCCTTCAAAAAGGTACCTGTCAAATGCCACAACCACTTCAACTGATAGTATTCCCAATACGACTTACGTAGCATTGAAGGCTGGCAATAAAAATGAGATCACCATTTTTTTCTTCGCATGTTGGGAAAAATCTGACCGCCGTTTTGAAGCAGGAAAAGCATACTCACTCTATTTGCAGCAAGAAGCAGATAAGATTGCCAATCCCGTTCAAACGATCATTCAAAGATCAACAATGACAATGCGTCGTAATTAAATTGATAATTTAATTACATCATGATTTACGATGTAATGTAGGGGGTAATTTATATCATAGACAAGCAAGAAAGTTCATTTGTATGAAAAAGTTAAGGCAAAAATTAACGCCACTGTTATTCTTTCTATTTTGTTTATCTCAAAATTACGCTTGTAAATATTCAACAAAAAACAACCCGGCTACAGTTAGCCAAATTGAAAAAATTGAAAGCATTCTTTCTACAATAAGTGAAAAGAAAAATGCCTATACAAAGGGAATGATTTGGATAAACGGGGGCGCTTTTGATATGGGTTGCAAAGATTGTAAGATGCCTGACGCACTGCCGCTGCACCGTGTTCAGGTTAGCGGCTTTTGGATGGATGAGACACCGGTAACGAATAAAGAGTTCATGGAGTTTGTAGAAGAAACGGGCTATAAAACGGTAGCGGAACAGCTCCTGTCCCAGGAAGAATTCCCTGAATTGGCCAAAGAGGATTTAGGACCTGGTTCTGCCGTATTTGTTTCTCCATCTTCATCTGTTGATTTGAATAATCCTACTGACTGGTGGCGTTTTGTGCTGGGCGCTAATTGGTGCCATCCAGAAGGCGAAGGAAGCAATATTATTAACAGATTTGACCATCCTGTCGTTCATATTTGCTATCAGGATGCTTTAGCATTTTGTAAATGGGCTGGAAAACGTCTTCCTACTGAAGCAGAATTTGAATTCGCTGCAAAAGGAGGCCAATCAACGATTTTCCCCTGGGGAAATGAATTGAAACCAAAAGGGAAATGGGCAGCAAATATTTGGCAAGGACAATTTCCAAACAAAAACAAAATGGAAGATGGGTTTAAAAGTACTTCGCCGGTTAAAACCTTCCCTCCTAATCCTTACGGACTTTACGATATGGGCGGAAATGTTTGGCAGTGGTGTAGCGATTGGTATAGCGCCGATTATTATGATGAATTAAAGGAGGCTGGTGGTACTGCTTTAAATCCAACAGGACCTGGAGAAAGTTATGACCCCAACGATCCTAACCTGCAGAAAAAAGTACAGAAAGGAGGTTCTTTTCTTTGCAGCGATCAATATTGTACCCGCTATTTTCTTGGTAGCCGTGGAAAGGGAGAAATTTTCAGTGCCTCTTCAAACCTGGGATTTCGCTGTGTTAAATGATTAGGATTGATTGCCTGTTTTTCGCTAATTTTTATTTTGACAGACAGGGATTTTATACTTCTTTCTTGTCTTATAATAACTCAAAAAGGGTACTAACATTAGGAGTTTTAATTTCATATAGCAAGCAATCATTTAGCTTTCCTGTGTTTACAGGAAAGCATCTTTTTAATTCTGCCTAAAAGAAAGTGTAGCTCTTTTTTCTAGGTACTGATTGATTGAGGTGTTAATGGTAGTCAAATCAAGAAACATGGCATGTGAAAGGGAGGTCACTGAGCTGAAATTTAAAAGTCTGATGTATATAATAGATGGAATCTGTGTAGGTACTCTAACTACACCAAGTAGTTTCCTTACACGGTTTTCATTTGTTGTAATAAAACGAAACATCTAAAAAAGAGTAATAGAAATTGTTTCATGGATATCATTGCGAAAATGATGTATGCAAAGGTAAGCGATGATGCCTTTGATGGGGTGGCATAGAGTTGAGCAAGAAATGGTTACTAAAAGTATTTGTAGTCAAAGGGCTGTCTAATCGACACGGTCAAATATTTTCCAGTAGAATGTATTAAAAAGGTATTTTAACCTATAGCCATACTCATTAGGAGCAAAATGATCAACAATAATCTAAACCATACACAATAAGATTATGATTGAGAGAAAATTTGAAAAAGGAAAACAAGACGGTATTATAGTCGGGAAGTATCGATGGACTGTTTGCGGTTTATTATTTTTTGCGACAACAGTCAATTACATTGACAGAGCATTGATTAGTTCGCTTAAACCATATTTGGCTACTTCTTTCGGTTGGAATGCAGTTCAAGAAGTTTCCAATTATACTGATATTGAAATTTCTTTCAAAATATCTTATGCCATAGGCATGCTATTCGCCGGTTATGTAGTAGACAAGCTTGGAACAAAGATTGGTTATGCGTTGGCCACTTTTCTATGGAGTATTGCGGCAGTAGTACACGCATTAGCAACGGGTGCCATTGGTTTTGTATTTGCCCGCATATTCCTTGGAGTAACTGAGGCGGCCAACTTTCCGGCAGCAATAAAAACAACAGCAGAATGGTTTCCCAAAAAAGAAAGAGCCTTAGCAACCGGGATATTTAACTCCGGGACGAATATTGGTGCCATTTTAGCGCCACTTATAGTACCTGTTATTGCTGATAATTTGGGCTGGCAGTGGGCCTTTATTATTACGGGCGCTTTAGGTTTCGTTTGGCTGATACTATGGTTTAGGTATTATGAAATACCCCTAAGGCAAAAACGCCTGGGAGATAACGAATTGGCTTATATCCAAAGCGATAAAGATGAGTATGTTACTCCGGTGGTAAAGCTCAGTTGGTTTAAACTACTCCATTACAGGCAGACATGGGCGTTTGCAATTGGTAAATTTCTAACAGATCCAATCTGGTGGTTTTACCTTTTTTGGTTGCCCGATTTTTTGCGTAAAGAATACGGATTAACAACCAGAGAACTTATGGGACCAATTACATTTGTTTATGTGTTTACAAGTATTGGCAGCATCTTTGGCGGCTGGATACCGCTTCGCTTAATCGGCAGTGGAATGCCTGTTTTTAGGGCCAGAAAAGCAAGCATGTTTATATTTGCATTATTTGTTATTCCAATCGTCTTTGTTCAACAGCTTGGTGAATTGAATATGTGGCTTGGCGTGTCAGTCATTAGCCTGGCTGCCGCATCTCATCAGGCATGGAGTGCCAATATCTTCACCACGGTGTCTGATATGTTTCCAAAAATCAGTACCGCTTCTGTTACAGGGATTGGTAGCTTTTTTGGAGGTTTAGGCGGTATCTTGCTAAGTTGGCTTGTTCAGAAACGACTATTTGTTTACTACGAAAGTATTGGCCAAATTAAAACTGGTTATTTTATCATGTTCTTAATTTGTGGTGGGGCTTATTTACTTGCATGGACTTTTATGCACTTGCTGACGCCAAAAATGAAGAGCATTGATAAGTAAATTTATATTTTGTTGCATTGGATCACTCAAATTGTGTTTGATTCATTTTTGGCTCTAATTTGAATATCGTTCCAATTAATTAGGGGGCTGGAGGGATTGTCTTTCTTTATCAATGTATTCATCAATATTTTTTTGCTTCCATACTTTAGAGCCAATGCCAGAAATTTTGGAGAGTTTTGTGGGGGTACTTTGAGCGTCCTTTTTTTTGATCAGCGCAACAATCTTCTCCAAAAGAGTCAATTGGTCTTCTTTGTAAATTATTTTTACTTTAGTAAGAATGTCATATATGTTTAATGTTGACGACAAAGGACAAAAATAAGTTTTTTTAGCCAACGTTATAGTTTGATGCAGGCTCTTAAAAATGCGCTGATTCCGGTTTTGCCCAAATTTTGAAATCGCACCTATAAGTTTTATTGTAGAAGATATGTAGAAACGATTTAAAAAATTCACAAGTTTTTACAATCTGTTTTTTCGAATTACTATATCCTGCAGGGTAAACCCTCTACTTTCGGTTTAGCCTGCTGTGAGTTGCCTATTCTGCCCAAACGATTTATAAAATCTAGCCTTATTGCTTTTTGTAAAATAGGTTTTTAATGCTGGACTTTTTGCCATTTTTCTTAATGTTGGTTGAACTGCTTAAAAAAGGTCGGCAATTGTGATAACCTGAATTTCAGTTATGTTTTTCAAACGATGGTCGTTGGTAAAAAAATAGTTAGCCTTATGTAAGATTGCTGTTGCAATTTGCAAAGCGTCTGGAGTTCCGCTATTATATTTTGCTCTTATTTTAGCCACCTTTGCAGCAATTATGCTTGTAATATCAAAAATGTCAATTCCCTCAGCATTAGATAAAATTGTTTTTTACTGTTCAACAATTTTAGTTTCTCCATCCCGTAGAGGCTTTATTAATACTTCGAGCAATGTTATTGATGAAGTGATGAATTTAAAAAGGTCATTGTCATTAAGTTTGAAAACCTTCTCCAGTCTTAATTGATATTTAGAGTTGTCTTTAATAAAATGTATCAAAGGAGCCGTGTCTAAAAATATAATTTGGTAACGACCAGGCTTTTGGACTACATCATGAAATTGCCAAAGCGCTGGACGTAAAAACTTTTTTTACAAGGCCACACACTTCTCAAGATAAAGGCAGTATTGAAAACAGAAATGAAGTAATAAGAAGGTTTTATCCATAGAAAACAGACTTTACAGAAGTTACCAACACTGCTGTGAAAAAGATAGAACAAAGGATTAATAACAAACCCGTTCGAAAGTTTGATTACAAAACACCTAATCAGGTTTATTTACTAAAAAACGTATTGCACTTTTTGAATGAATACAGCTTTTGTTATTAGCAAAATATCTCAACAGTATACACTCCACTTTTATTCTTCAGCACTTTATTACTAAAAAACGCATAAGGTTGCTTGATGTCTTCCAGCAAATGAAAGAAATTGCACTCCTTGCTAAGGCCTTCAAACACCAGCGTAAAACGGATGTATTCGTTCTGAACTAAGTGGAACGTCCATTCCGGCATAATGGAAATATTGAAATTTTTAATCAACTTACAACGCCTTCCGCCATCTTCAATAAGAAAAGTGCTGGGCCAGATGCGCACACCGGTTGGCTCAGTTGAAAAATAACGGCAGTGTACAATCGTGCATTCTTCTGTCTGGTGATTGAGCAATTCCTTTACGGCATCATCAATTTCTACCTGCGGTTTGGCTATGCTGATGTTGCTCATTTATATGAAAAATAAATTGTGATCATATCCTGAATATTCTCTTACTATTGCTGGGTTAAAAATAAAATGAAGTTCCTATTGGTGAATGGTGAATGTTGAAAATTGACCATTCATAATTCATCCCTCATCTTTCACCATTCCTTCTAAAGCCCTATACATCTGTGTCTATTTGTTTTAATATTTTATCTCCCAGTTGTTTGTGGGCATTGGCGCCCATCTTTTTTAATTCTTCAACCCTGCTTACAATATTACTGCGGCCACTGCTCAATTGCTTAAAAGCGACCTCGTAGGTTTGTTGCGCATCCTGTATTTTTTTGCCCACCAGTTCCAGGTTTTCTATAAAACCAACAAATTTATCATATAAGGCACCGGCTTTGTCCGCAATTTCAATGGCGTGTTGGTTTTGCAATTCTACCCGCCACAAATCGGCAATGATTTTTAGCACGGCCAGCAAGTTGGTTGGACTTACCAGCATAATGCGTTTATCATACGCAAATTTCCAAAGTTGCAAATCCGTTTTAACCGCTTCCAAAAATGCGGGTTCTATCGGAATGAACAACAATACATAATCCAGTGCCTGTGCATAATGCGGATAATTTTTCCTGCTCAATCCTTCAATATGGCTTCTCACAGACTGTACATGTTCTTTGATAAAATGCCTCTGCATATCAACGTTTTCAGCCGAAACATATTGTTCCCATGCCACCAGCGAAACCTTGGAATCAATGATGATTTTCCGCTGATCAGGGTACAGTACAGTGATATCTGGTTGAAGTCCTTTGCCATTTTCATCCTTAATGATATTGCCTGCATTGTCCCGGATAAACTCCTGTGTCAGGTATTCCCGTCCTTTAACAAGACCGCTGTACTCTAAAATACTTTCCAGTATCATTTCGCCCCAATTACCCTGTTGTTTATTGTTTCCTTTTAGTGCAGTGGTCAGATTATTGGCTTCCTGGCTTACCAGTTGGCTCATTTCAATCAACCGCTGCACTTCTTTGCCCAATGTGAAACGTTCTTTGCTTTCCTTATCGTACGTATCATCCACTTTTTTCTTAAAATCTACCAATTCTGTTTTTAAAGGATCAAGGATGGCTTTCATTTTCTCTTCATTTACCTGGGTAAATTTGGCGGTTTTTTCATCCAGTATTCCCTGCGCCAGGTTGCGAAATTCAAAGCGGAATTTTTCACCAATTGATTCCAGCTCTTCTTTTTGGTTGGTTAGTTTTTCATGTGCATTTTCCAACTTTGTTTGTAAAATGGCCATTTGTTTTTGTACGGCCTCGTGTTGCCCTTGTAACAGGTGATATTGATCAAATTCCTGTTGTAAAAAGCGATTGGTACTTTCGGATTGGGCTACACGGCTCAACAGACTTTCCTTTTCAGTTTGCTGTTGTAATTTTTCCTGCTGCAATTGGGCGATGGTTTGTTGATCTTGCCGGAGACGTTCAGTGAGAGCAGACAATTGCTGCCGGTTGATAGCCCTGATTGCAAAGACCACGATCAGGCCGATGATTAATCCGGCAGCGAATAATAAAATAGAGGTACTCATCTGGTAAATGATTTGCTGCAAGATAGGAGGTATAATTATCAGCAGGGTTTAATAATGCTAATTTTTTAAAGTGCAGGTATTTGATTTTGAAAATAGAACAGAATGGGATAGGCCTGCCCGTTTCTGATACTTAAACATGACTTCGGAAAATCCAATAGATAAAATGAAATGTTATTTGATATTTTTATATTGTAATTCACAATAATCTAAAATTCTGTAGAACAGGCCGCGGCCTGTTCCTGCAATGGATGTTCTATTAATTGTGATCAATTAAAATCTGTTCCATTAATTTAAATCTTTCAACCAATTAAAAAGCCCCATAAACACGTTAGAAACAATCTTCAAAAACAATCTGTCAATTCCCCGATTACTACTTAATTTTAAGCTATTAATTTTTACCAGGCAACATCAATAAATCAATAAAACAAATCATCAATAAAACAATTCAATAACCATGCATATATTATTTGATCAAATTCAACCAAAAGAAATCGTAAAAGGATACCACGGAAAATTTATCCATACCGAAACCATGACCATGGCTTTTTGGGAGGTAGAAGCAGGAGCAACCATTCCTGTGCATCAGCATATACATGAACAAATTTGCCAGGTGCTAGAAGGTAAATTTGAACTAACGGTAAACGGAGAACTAAAAGTGTATGAACCGGGTGGAGTAGTAGTAATTCCTTCCAATGTGCTACATGGCGGGGTGGCCGTTACCAACTGTAAATTGATGGATATGTTTTCACCGGTTAGGGAAGATTATAAATTGTAAAACATGGAGATTTCATTAGTAGGAAAAAAGGCCCTGGTAGGAGGGGCAAGCAGGGGATTGGGTAAAGCAATTGCAATACAATTGGCCCGGTGTGGAGCAGAAGTTACGGTGATGGCCAGAGACAGCGAAAAGTTAAAAGCTGTACTTGCTGAATTACCTGCCAATGATGGGCAGCAACACAATTGCCTGGTGGTTGATTTTGCAGATTTTGAGCAATTTAAATTGATCATAGCTGCCTGGTTTCAACATCACCAGGTGGATATCTTGATTAATAATACCAACGGCCCTGCGGCAGGCGGGGTGCTGGAGAAAACAATCAACGATTACCAGCAGTCATTTGACTTGCTGTTTAAGACCGTTTGTTTTCTTACAATGGAAGCCTTAAAAAGTATGCAGATTTCAAATTATGGACGCATCATCAATTTGTCTTCCATCTCTGTAAAAGAGCCGTTGCAAAACCTGGTGCTTTCCAACAGCATACGCTCGGCTGTGATTAGCTGGGCCAAAACCCTGGCAAGGGAAATTGCACCAAAAGGCATAACAGTCAATAATATCTTGACCGGCTATTTTGATACCGAAAGATTGGATGAGATCAACCGGTTGCAATCCGAGAAAAAGGGCATCCAGCTTGATATTTATAAAGAATCGATGAAGCAGGACATACCGATGGGCAGGTTTGGGCAGCCGGAAGAATTCGGACATTTGGTTGCCTTTCTGGCATCAGGCTATGCATCCTATATAACAGGCACCAATATTCCGATAGACGGTGGCTTGCTTAAATCCGTTTAACCATTGCTTAATGATAGATGCTTCCGGGGATTTAAGTTAACAAGTAGTAGTACCCAGGCAATTAAATGCCTCTTTGGATATTTGTTTATATGATTTGATCACCACTTTTTCTTTTTCTACTCCTGCCAGATTCATAGCGGCAATGGATTCTTTAAATTCTTCAATATTAGCATAGGAATGTAGGCCAATACCAATATTTTCATTTAAGGTGATCATTCTATTATCCAATAAAATAAAATTAACCAGGTAATATTTCATATTTTTTAATGTAAGGAGTTAACAAAAAAATAGCTTTTCAGCTTATACCAACAAAAGTCAGGTAATCTTCCTAAGTAATTTTAGCCGTACTTCTATGGTCTTGTAGTAATATTTCTAAAGACTGGTTTTGTTGAAACAAATGAAGATTTTCTTGTTACAATAAATTAACAAACCCCTTCAAAATGGACGGGGTTCATTCTTATTTTTCTAAAATTTTTGCTTTTTGACTTCAATTTATAAGGTACGTTAAAAATAATTATTGTTGTCCGACAAAAGTACAAAAATGCCATAATACCTTGATTTAACCCTTTGTGGTACTACATTTCCATTTTTAGTTGTAAAGCAGGGGGTGCTGTTTTTTTTCGTGCTGTATTTTTATTTTCTGATTTTTTCTTTCGAACCCTGGTAAGTTTATACGTCTCAATGATTGCTGATATTGAAACATAATTCATGATGTGCAGGCGAATGATGGAAGCGAATATTGAGAAGGCCATTTTTGATTTGTGTTCTTTATACAATACCTCTAACAGCAATAGCGCTATTAATGCACACCATACCTGTGTTTCTATCGCATTTGTATTGTCTCCGTAAAAATAAGTGAGGGGGAAATTTTGTTTTAGTTTTTTAAAGAAGGTTTCTATTTGCCAGCGATTGGCATAAATGGCTGCAATCTCTACGGCAGTAAGGTCAAAATTATTGGTTGTGTAAACAAAAGCTTTTTGATATCTCTGTGAAAATACCGCTACACGCCGCATCTGCTGGGTAATCACTTCTTTATTTACTTTATAACTTACCTCAATCTTTTCATCCTTTAGGATGTGCTTTGCATCGGCTGGGAGATCAAATTCTTCGATGGTTTTATAATCCGCATTTTCTTTTTGACGGGTTACATAATAGATATTTCTTTCGGTAAACTTATCGAATTGCCCGTAGTTGATATAAGCTTTATCAAAGGCAATGATGGAGTAATCAGGCAGTTCTTTGATGTACTTATAAAACTGCTGATCATGTAATGCGGCAGCCGTGTATTTAATAAAAGACGGCATATTGGCATCAGCATTTAAGAGTGTATGAACTTTCATCCCACCCTTGCTGGTACCATCTTTTCGCTTTCTGCCTGCGGGCTTTAATATAGCCTTAAAAAGCGATATAGTGCTACTGTCGAGGATATAAAGATTTTTCTGGGCATTAGGTACTATTCGGCTGTCCGAGATACTGTGCTTATAAAAGGTGTAGAGTTTTTGGTAAATTGTACCAAAAACCTTGGAGGGGCGCTTTTTGTTTCCATCACTCAGCGTACTGCGTGGAGGTACACCTTTGAGGTTGAGGTGATTGAGCTTGCCCTGGCACACTTCAAGCCCATATTGAATTTCACGTAATGTTGTGCAGTGAGTAAAAATGCCGTACAGCATACTAACAAGGTGGTCCCATAGGAACAATTTCTTGTAGCAATGATTGGCTTTGTGCTCTGCTATTGTTTGCTTAATGATACTTTCGTCAATTAAAGAAAGGAGCTGGGAAAAAATCGGCTGTCCGACATAATCGGTAGATTTGTTCATATCTAACTTTTTTGGTGTGAGAACCGCAAAGTTGATATAGGGGTGGTTACAAAACCACCCTTAGTTTTTAAATATTATCTCGGACAACAATGAAAAATAATTTCTTTTCAAACGATCGCATCCTCTTCAGGTTTTGTCATTTTTATCGCTTGATGGTTTCCATTTTTAATATTTTTCAAATTATTTCTGTCTGAAAGGAGTATCTAAATAGTCTTCAAAAAGAAATTATTCATAGATAAACCCGAAAAAATGAAAAAAATTGAAAAAAAATAAAAAAAAGCTACTTTTTTATCTCCAAATACAATTTAATTGAAAACCCTGCGTTATAAGGATGGTTTTTCATAGGATATTGGATTTTAAAGCGGGCTGAATTTCTATTCTGGCCCTTTTTTTTTGCCCATACCCCAACAAACCTCTTTTTCCCATCCAACTTGTTGCTTATTTAAGAACCGGAAGAATGAATCTGGTCTGATTGATGCCATCATGGTAAATCCTGATGGTTGCCTTTTGAAAATCGCTGTCATTGGCAGTATAGATATTCGTAAATTTTTGTGGATTACGATCAGCCAATGGAAACCAGCTACTTTGAATTTGTATCATCAGCCGATGCCCTTTTTTAAAAGTGTGCGCCACATCAGGCAGTTCATATTTTACAGTCGTAATTTTATTAGGGATAAATGGTTCAGGTTTTTCAAAATTTTTCCTGAATTTCCCCCGCATTATTTCTCCTCTCACCATCATTTGATAGCCACCCATCGGGTATTCCTTCCCACTTCCTTTCATTGTTGCATCGTATGCAAAATCGTCTGGGAAAACATCGATCACTTTCACCACAAAATCTGCATCTGTTGTACTGATACTGGTAATCAAATTGGCCATCACGGGGCCCGCCAGTGTAAGGTCGTCTGTTAATACACCTGTTTCAAAGCTTAGTACATCTGGTCGGCGGGAGGCAAAACGCTGGTCGTCTGTCATGTATTCCCGGGTTCTATCGTCATGCACATCCTCCGTGTAGGGAACCGGGTGAGCCGGATCACTTATATATTCACTAAAACCCGATTTGCTTTTTTGTGAATTGACGGTTTCGGCATTGCCAGACATCTTATCAAACGACAATTTTCCATCACCAGCAATGTAGAGGGATTGATAAGTAACATCCTTTGGTGGCCATGCAGCCAGTTTCTTCCATGAATTTTCGCCACTAAAAAAGATATTGGCTTCTGCAATTGCATCCACGCTGCCTTTTTCTTTCAGGTAATAATTAAAAAAGGGCACTTCAATTTCGGTTTGAAAGTAGGCGGACGTATTGCTGGCAAAACGCACATTTCCGAGGTAACTGCCTTCCCTGCTCCATTGTCCGTGGTACCATGGGCCCATCACAATTTTGCTGTTTGTTTTTGGACTTTGTGTTTCACATGCCTTGTATGCATTCCAGGCGCCCCAGCAATCTTCTGCATCAAATAAGCCACCCACCCAAAGCATGGCGGGCTTTACATCGTACAATCCAACCCTGGCATTTCTTGCCTGCCACCATGCATCATAATTAGGATGCTGGTACATCTCATGCCAGAATTTGATGCTGTCACCGATTAAAGCTGCTAAGTTTTTTACCGCACCGGTTTGTAAATAGAATTTATAATTGTCTTTAACCGGTGTGGTAAACCCACTTCCATAATTCATGGTTGGCTTTGGATGTGGTTTGCCAAAAGTTGAATAAAACGAAAATCCGTCGAGGGCAAAAAATGCGCCATTGTGGTGAAAGTCATCGCCCATAAACCAATCGGTAACGGGTGCCTGAGGGCTTACAGCTTTTAAAGCAGGATGTCTGCTTAGCGCAGCTTCCGTAGAATAAAACCCAGGGTAGGAAGTGCCAAATACACCGACCCTTTCATTGTTGTTGTCAATGTTTTTAATCAGCCATTCTATGGCATCATAGGTATCGCTTGCTTCATCAATATCTTTTACAGTTTTTTTATTTTTATTAAACGGACGCACATCCATAAATTCTCCTTCACTCATATAGCGGCCACGAACATCCTGCGTTACGATGATATAGTTTTCTTTCAGGTAGGCCATTTTATAACTGTACCAAAGTGCAGAGAAATTCTTTTCGCCATAAGGCGCACAGGAGTAGGGCGTTCTTGTCATTAAAAACGGATGTTTTTCCGATTTATCTTTAGGGATGTAAATGGAGGTAAATAATTTAATACCATCTCTCATGGGAATTTGTCGTTCTATTTTTGTATAATTGTTTACAAACCAGGCACTATCTTCATTTTGCGCAAGTAAAGAAGTCTGAACAAGGGAGAATGCAAACAGAAAATAATATTTTATCATGTACGTTTTTTTAGATCGCTCAATTTAATCAAACTAAATCACTCATGGGATGAATACCAATAAAGAATTGATCAATAAATTTTACAATGCCTTTCAACAATTGGATCATACAGGCATGAATAGCTGCTATAGCGATGATATTGTATTTTTTGATCCTGTCTTTAGTTTGCTTAGAGGCGATGAAGCAAAATGTATGTGGCAAATGCTGTGTAAAAATGCGAAGGATTTCTCTCTAACCTATGATAATATCATCGAATTGGATAATGAATATTGTACTATTGATTGGGTTGCAACCTACACTTTTTCAAAAACAGGCAGAAAAGTAGTCAATAAAGTAAAAGCAAATATGCGTTTTGCCAATGGAAAAATCATTGAACACAGTGATGCCTTCAGTTTACATAAATGGAGCAAACAGGCGCTGGGTTTAACCGGCGAATTGTTTGGCTGGAATTCTTTTTTTCAGCGTAAAATAAAAAACCAGGCCAGGCGAAATCTGCTGAAGTTTATACAGACAAACGCTTGATACTTTTATGTATGGATGTTGGCTTTTTAAAAAATTAAGAATCAACTACAGGTATTTTAATTTACGTCAGTAATTCCTGCTTGCTTTAAAACTGCTTAATAATTATACTGCTACAACCATATCGGTTATTTCATGATTTACACGTACAACCGTTTCAATTGATTCTTTAAACTAAAATGTTGAATGATGATAATTGAATATCTTGCACCACACAAATTTTAATTTATACAATAATGTATCCCAATTTATATTACGTTTTTAAAGACTGGTTTGGTGTTGAGTGGGAAGTATTGAAAGTGTTGAATACTTTCGGTTTAATGGTAGCAATGGGTTTTGTGGTAGCCGCCATCGTAATTACGAGCGAGTTAAAACGTAAAGAAAAGCAAGGTTTGTTGTTACCAAGAGAAGAGTTTATCACCGTGGGAAAGCCTGCATCCATGATAGACTTACTGGTTAATTTCCTGGTGGGCTTTGCATTTGGCTTTAAATTATTTGGTCTTATTTTTAATAAGCCCGAAGATATGACACCTCAAAATTATGTTTTTTCTTCAGAAGGAAGTATAGTCGGCGGTTTACTGCTGGCCGTTGTTTTAACCGGTTTAAAATGGTGGGAAAAGGATAAGCAAAAATTGAAAAATCCTGAGCAAAGAAGCATTCGCATCTGGCCGCATGATAGGGTGGGCGATATCGTGATCATCTCGCTGGTATTTGGTATTTTAGGTGCCAAGCTTTTTGATAATCTTGAAAACTGGGATGATTTTATTCAAAACCCGATCGAACGAATTTTTTCTGCGGGCGGATTGACTTTTTATGGCGGATTAATAACAGTAGCTATCGCACTGGCAGTTTATGCCAAAAAGAAGGATATCAAATTGATACATCTGGTAGATGCCATTTCGTTGGCAATGTTGCTGGCTTATGCAGTTGGCAGAATTGGTTGCCAGGTTTCCGGCGACGGCGATTGGGGGATTTACAACAGTGCCTATATAACCGACGCATCCGGCAAAATTGCAGAAGCAAAGACCGGCGAATTTGAGGCCGGACTTGAATTAAACAAAACCTATTTTTTAGAAGGTGCAGTGACAGACCCCGGTAAATCTTCACCTGTTTACGTTACCGACAGAAAAAGCAGCACCCTTGAAACCGTACCGCACAAATATGTAAAGGCTTTGTCTTTTATGCCTGTCTGGATGGTTGCATACAACTATCCTCAAAATGTAAACAATGATGGAATATTGATTACAGGAAATACCGACGATCATAACCGGGTATTGCCAAACCCTGTTTTTCCAACTCCTTTTTATGAAACGGTCGTTTGCACACTTTTATTTCTAATTGTCTGGGCCTTTAGAAAAAGGATCAAAGTTGCTGGTACCGTTACTGGTATCTATTTTATCTTAAATGGGGTTGAAAGATTCCTGATTGAAAAAATACGTGTCAACAATCAATATCACTTTTGGGGTATCAATCCCAGTCAGGCAGAAATTATTTCGTTCTTTCTAATCCTGATCGGTATCGTTCTAATACTATCTGTTCAACTTAAAGCTTCTATAAAAGCTTAATCTCTCCACGTTCCCGCATTTTAGCCTCTTTTTTAGAAAATATTACTTTCTAAACCATGCCTTGTATTGTGTTATGCAAGGTACTGCCAGTCATACGTATTTTATAACCGCCTGTGTAAACCAATGTTCCTTGCTATACAAAGTACTTAATTTTGTTATGTACAATTCAAAACAAAGTATAAAGTATAGCCATGAAACATTTATTAAACCTGCTGACTGCTATGAGTATAAGCCTTGTCAGTTTAGCGCAAAACTCCGGTAAGGTGCTTGGAGCAATTAAAGATGGCGGAAATCAAAAGATTATTGATGCCGCTTCCATTTCATTATTGAAAGCAAAAGACAGCAGTATTGCTAAAGTTGCCATCACGGATAGAGAAGGCAATTTTAATTTTGAAAATGTGAAGATGGGGGGCTACCTGGTATTGGCAACCTCCGTTGGTCATAGCAATGTTTACAGTAAGTCATTTGAAATCTCAGGTGATCAAAATCTGGTGAACGTTGGCGTTTTACAACTGGTGCCGGTTGATAAAAATTTGGCGGAAGTAGTGGTCAGTTCTAAACGGCAACTGATTGAGCGCAAAATTGATAAAACCATCATCAATGTAGATGCAGCTATCAGCAATGAAGGTTCAACCGCATTGGAAGTGTTGGAGAAAAGTCCGGGCGTAACTGTAGATAAGGATGGTAATATCAGTCTCAAGGGCAAGCAAGGAGTGATGGTGATGCTGGATGGTAAACCATCCTACCTTACGGGTCAGGAATTGGCCAATTTATTAAGGTCTATGCCATCTAACAATGTAGACCAGATAGAGATCATGACCAACCCTTCTGCAAAATATGACGCGGCAGGAAACTCAGGAATTATCAACATAAAAACAAAAAAAATTAAACAGAAAGGTTTCAATGGAAGTACCAATCTTTCTTTTGGGCAGGGCGTTTATGAAAAAACAAATAACAGTTTGAACCTGAACTACCGCAATGGTAAATTCAATGTTTTTGCCAATCTAAGTGGGAACTACCGGAGAGATTTTCAACAACTTAAAATCAAGCGTATCTATAAAAATGGAGACAATTCAATCAATGCTGTTTTTGAACAAACATCCAATGAAATGCGCTACAATAATAATTACAATGCAAAAGTGGGTGCAGATTTTTATGCAAGTAAAAAAACTACATTCGGTATTGTGCTTACCGGCTTTACCACACCATCTAACCAGAACGGTAATAACTTAAGTTACCTTAAAAACAATACAGGTGTGGTAGATTCGATCGTGGCATCTTCCAGTACGGAAACATCCAGTTGGAAAAACGGAGCAATTAACCTGAATTTTCGCCACCAGTTTGATTCAACAGGCCGGGAATTAACAGCCGATGTGGATTATCTCACCTATGACTCCCACAAGGATCAAAATTTCACCAATTCTTCCTATAAACCGGATTGGGTAATAAAAAACAAAGATTTATTAATGGGCGATTTGCCTTCTTTAATCAACATATATTCTGGTAAAGTCGATTATACCCATCCTTTAAAAAGCGGTTTAAAAATTGAAACAGGGTTGAAAACAAGTTTTGTTGAAACGGATAATACAGCAGGCTATTACAATGTTATTGGAAATGCCAAAGAGGTAGATTACGATAAAACCAACCAGTTTGTTTATAAAGAAAACGTAAACGCCGCCTATCTGAATATGAATAAACAAATAAAAAAATTGGGTATACAAGCTGGTTTGAGATTGGAGAATACCAATTACAGTGGTAATCAATTTGGTAATCCACAGCGCCAGGATAGTTCATTTAAGAAAAGCTACACCGGATTGTTTCCTACTTTGTATCTAAGTTACAATGCCAGTGAAAAAAATCAGCTTGGCTTTTCTTTCGGACGCAGGATCAACCGCCCAGACTATGAAGATTTAAATCCATTTTTATTCTTCCTGGATAAATATACCTATGGCTCAGGCAATCCATTTTTAAAGCCATCCTATGCGCATACATTTGAATTGTCGCACACTTACAATCAGTTTTTAACTACCACTGTTAACTATACAAATACCAAAGATTTATTTGCTGAAATATTCGAACAGAAAGGATTTGCCACCATTGTTAAAAGAGGGAATTTTGGATCCGTAAACAGTGCCAGCATTTCAGTGAGCGCACAAAAGCCAGTGGTTAAATGGTGGACAGCAATTGTTTACACAGAATACAATTACAATGATTACAAAGGCTTCCTGAATGGGGAAGATGTACATGTAAAGGCAGGCAATTTCCTGGTAAATATTAATAACCAGTTTAAGTTTAAAAAAGGATGGAGTGCAGAACTATCGGGCTTTTATCGTACAAAAGGTATTGAAGGTCAGATCCTGATAAAGTCAATGGGGCAGTTAAATGCAGGTGTACAAAAGCAGGTATTGAAGAACAAAGGGACTTTGAAATTAAATGTCCGTGATATCTTGTATAGCATGCAGGCCAATGGGGAAATCAACTTTCAACGCACGGAAGCCACCTTCCAACAGCAAAGAGATTCCAGAGTGGCGACGCTTAGCTTCGGATATCGTTTTGGAAAGCCAATCAATGGGCAGCAAAAAAGAAAAACCGGCGGCGCAGGCTCCGAACAAAACAGGGTGAAAGGCGGTATTTAATTTTAAAAGCACTACATATTTAAACACAGCTCAATATTGGGCTGTGTTTTTTATATTTGCATATATCTCACCAATAATAGTTGTTTTATGCCATCATTCGATTTTGCCAGTAAAGTTGATTTGCAAACCCTTGACAATGCAATCAATACCGTAAGTAAAGAAGTAACCAATCGCTTCGATTTTAAGGGATCCCATGTGGTGATCGAACTAAATAAAAAAGATTTTAAGGTAAACCTCGAAGCGGATAGTGAAATGAAACTAAACCAGATCATTGATGTACTGATCAGCCGGAGTGCGAAACAAGGCTTGCCTGCTGAAATTTATGATTTGACCAAAGAACATCATCAAAGTGGTAAAGTGGTGAAAAAGGAAGTAACGGTAAGAAACGGCATCAAACAGGAAGATGCCAAAAAAATTGTAAAGCTGATAAAAGACAGTGGTTTGAAGGTTCAGGTTGCCATTATGGATGATATCATCCGGGTAACCGGAAAAAAGATTGATGATTTGCAGGATGTAATCCAGTTGTCTAAAAGCTTTAATATCGGCATCGCTTTGCAACAAACAAATATGAAAAGTTAGTTGGATTTTAGTGTTGTGTTAAGCCTAAAGTGATAACACGTATTTTAGGCACTAATTAAACGTATTCAGCATAATATGACGTATCCATTTGTCAATGGTCAATGATGAATGTCAATATTTCACCATTAACCATTGACACTTAACTTAACGCTAGTTGGTTAGTTACAATCTTTTCAATGATTGAAGATCATTCGCAATTTTGATAAGCGTAATAAATGAACCGTATAGGGGCTGAACAAAATCGCCTTGTTTATAAGTCCTGCTACTCGTTCTCACAATTGAATCCGGCATTAAAGGTAATTGCGAAATCGGGTTGTAAATTTTGTAGCTTTTTTAATTAACCAAATACCCCTACATTTGCAATCTTAAAAATCGCATGGCCAAATCCATGCACAAACTTTTACAATTATGAAAAAAGATTTGCATCCCAAAAATTACCGTTTCGTTATTTTCAAAGACATGAGCAATGGTACTACTTTCTTAAGTCGTTCTACTGCCAATTCAAGTGAAACTATCAGGCACGAAGATGGTAATGATTATCCTGTAATTAAATTAGAGATTTCAAATACATCTCACCCTTTTTATACTGGTAAAAATGTATTGGTTGATACTGCAGGTCGTATTGATAAGTTTAAAAAACGTTACGAAAAGAAAGCGCATTAGTAGATTTACTAAAGTTTGTTTTCATGGCTATACTTTAAGTCCCTCCGGTTTTCCGGGGGGATTTTTGTTTAAAATGCCTTTACAGTGGCATTATAAAATCGAAACTGTGTCCCGTAATTTAACTTGCCGATAGCGGGAGTCATTTTTTTAAGTATTTTTAAGGGGTGAATATATTTTTAGATGATATAAAAGTAAAGCATGGACTTTATCCTTTTACAGCTACAAGGCACACGGCCGATATACGAATCGGCATCTTAACCATTCGGGAGAAATGGGCATTTCTTTCCCGGTTTAACTTGCTCTCAGATCCTGTCCTTATATTTAAGGATGCTGATGAAAATGAAAGCAGTGCTCCGGCTATCTTCGACGCAAATATTATTCCCACAAAACATTGGTTGGCCGGGCTGCTTCATCCAACTGGAAATTCAGATGATGAAAAAAATGATCCGGATAAATTTAAAGTGCTAAACTACCCCTGGCAAATTTTTCAGTACAACGACTGGGCCATTCGAAAAGATTTTGAAATGATTACAGCAGGAAGGCAATCAAAGCAAATTTCTTCAACGAATCAAATAATTGGTGGTGAAAATATTTTTTTGGAAGAAGGCGCAATTGTTGAATATAGTATCATAAATGCGTCCACAGGGCCGGTTTACATTGGAAAAAATGCACAGGTAATGGAAGGCTGTATGATCCGGGGGGCATTTGCTTTATGTGAAGGAGCCGTTTTGAAAATGGGTAGTAAAATATATGGAGCCACTACAATTGGTCCATATTGTAATGCCGCCGGCGAAATTAAAAATGCAGTGATATTTGGATTTAGCAACAAGGCACACGATGGATATTTAGGCGACAGCGTAATAGGTGAGTGGTGCAACCTGGGGGCTGGCACCACCAATTCAAATTTAAAAAATACTGCCGGCGAAGTGAAAGTTTGGAGTAACCAGGACAACGATTATTTACCAGTTGGCTTAAAATGTGGTTTATTGATGGGTGATTATAGCAGGGCTGCAATCAATACATCTTTCAATACAGGCACCGTGGTTGGGGTTTGCTGTAATATTTTTGGTGCAAACTTTCCACCAAAGTTTGTAAGTGACTTCACATGGGGGCAAGAAAGATATACCTTTGCAAAAATATTGCAGGATGTTGAAAACTGGAAAGTATTAAAAGGAATGACATTGAGCGATCAGGAAAAAGAAATCTTAGAAAACCTTTACAAACAATCATAAATAAACACGATGAGAAAACAAATAGCTGCGGCTAACTGGAAAATGAACCTTACCCTGGAACAGGCTGAAACATTAATTACTGATTTAATGGCGGCTCCAATTGAATTATCTGCAAACCAGGAAGCCGTGTTCGGAGTTCCATTTCCTTATTTAATCAATGTTAAAAATATCATTGCTGGTAAGCAGAATGCCTTAGTAGCTGCACAAAATTGCTATACGAAAGTGTCCGGCGCTTACACAGGCGAAGTAAGTGTTGAAATGTTGAAAAGCATTGGAATACCGTATGTAATTATTGGGCATAGTGAGCGCAGGGAATACTTCAATGAAACCAATGCAATTTTAGCTGATAAAGTAAACATCTGTTTTGAATATGCGCTTAAGCCGATTTTTTGCTGCGGTGAGGCACTTGACATTAGGGAAGCAGGTACACAAAACAGCTATGTAGAAAATCAATTGAAGGAAAGTTTGTTTCACCTGAGTGAAGCGCAATTGACCGGGTTTGTAATTGCGTATGAGCCAATATGGGCGATCGGAACAGGTAAAACAGCAAGCAGCGAACAGGCGCAGGAAATGCATGCACACATTAGAAGTATTTTTGCAACGCATTACAGCAGTGAGTTGTCCGATAGCATTTCTATTTTGTATGGCGGTAGCGTAAAAGCAGCCAATGCCAAAGAAATATTTGGACAACCCGATGTTGACGGAGGATTAGTAGGAGGCGCTTCATTGGTCGCAACCGAATTCACCACCATCATTAATAGCCTGAAACAGTAAATAGCTGAAAAAAGGATTACAATAAATCCAAGGCTTTAGCAAAAAAGGTAACGTTAAATGGTAATACCATAGAACAATATCCACCGCCAACCTTATAAACAATAACAGAAGCTGCTAAAGATGCAAAAAATAGTATCCAATAAAGACCGGTAGATTTTTTTGTAGTTTCCATTCTTAAATAGTTTTGGCAAAAATAGGGCAAAACCGACAAAATTTTAAAAGCAGTTAAAAAATATTTTACAACTTTCATTTTCGGCTTGCCCTGTTTTCAATTTTCATTTTCTTTTTATTTTGCAGTTTTATTTATTGTGTAGTTTTTACATTGTGGTTTAAAGGATTTATATTGCGGCCTCTTAACATTGCCATCAAATGACACTTAACTTTTACATCCGGTTTTCAACAAAATTCGGACAAGCATTATTCGTTTCCGGTAACAACAATGCCCTTGGAAATGATGATTTTAGCAAGGCTATTCCACTCAAATATTTTAATGATGAATTCTGGCAGGGAAAAGTTGACATCCCGGAAAACGATTTTCATTCGGTGGATATAGAATACCGTTATTTCTTAAAAGGTTCAGATGGCGAGTCTATAATTGAATGGGGAAATGACCGTGTGATTGAATCTGATAAAATCACCACCAATGAAATTATACTGATCGATACCTGGAACCATGCGGGTGAAATAGAAAATGCGTTTTTCACCAAAGCATTTCAGGATGTTTTATTAAAACCGAAAGTAGAGCCTATAAAGCCGGTAATCACAAAAATATACACACATGAGTTTAAGGTAAAGGCACCACTTTTAAAAGAAGGTGAAGTATTGTCAATTAGCGGAAACAGTTTGAATTTGGGGGAATGGAAGACGGATCAGCCGCTGCTTTTATCAAAAGAAGGCAATTGGTGGACTATCAGGCTAGATCTATCAAACGAAAATTTTCCGATTGCGTATAAATATGGGGTTTATAATACGATTGACCATATAGATCTTGGTTTTGAATCGGGAAAAAACAGAACATTGATTAGTTCCAATGGCCGGACTGCAAATACGGTTATTCATGATGGCTTTGCCCAGCTTGCTTTTCCTGGTTGGAAAGGGGCTGGAGTAGCTATTCCGGTTTTTAGTTTCCGTACAAGCAATGGATTTGGGACAGGAGAGTTTACAGATATAAAATTATTGGTAGATTGGGCAAAAGCAACCGGGTTGAAATTGATCCAGTTATTACCGATTAACGATACAACGGCAACGCATACCTTTCTGGATTCTTATCCGTATGCTGCTATTTCAACCTTTGCTTTACACCCACTTTATCTCAATCTTGAAAAAGTTGCAGGTACTAAAAATGCTGCAGTTATTAAGCCTTTAAAGAAAAGACAGGCAGAACTCAATAGCTTGCCAGAGGTGGATTATGAAGAAGTGATGCGTTTAAAGTTTACAATCATCAGAGAACTTTATGCGCTACAGAAAGATGAGTTTTTGAACGATACCAAATACTTCGAATTTTTTGATTTAAACCGGCATTGGCTGGTACCTTACGCCGCTTTTTGTTACCTAAGGGATAAATACAAGACGGCTGATTACAACCAGTGGAAGTCGCATCGTGATTTTGATGAGGCTGCAATACAGGAGCTGGCATCGCCATTACAAAAGCATTACGATAGCATTGCCCTGCATTATTTTATTCAGTACCATTTGCACCTGCAATTAAAGACAGTTGCAGCTTATGCACATAGAAATGGGATAGTGGTGAAAGGTGATTTACCCATTGGTATTTACCGGTATGGTTGTGATGCATGGATGGATCCGGGGTTATATATTATGAATGCACAGGCTGGTGCACCTCCGGATGATTTCGCAATCAAAGGACAAAACTGGGGCTTTCCAACTTACAACTGGAAAAAAATGCAGGAGGATGGGTTTGCATGGTGGCGAAAGCGTTTTGAGCAAATGAGTGAATATTTTGATGCTTTCAGAATTGATCATATCCTTGGTTTTTTTCGTATCTGGAGTATTCCATTGCATTCAGTGGAAGGCATTATGGGCAAGTTTGTTCCTGCTATTCCAATTCATATCAATGAATTACACGACCGTTCCATCTCCTTTCAATATAACCGGTACTGTAAACCGTATGTTCCGGATTACATTGTGAACGAAAGACTAGGAGCCGAGGCCGGGTATGTAAAGGAGCAATTTCTTATTTGGATCGACGGGATTTTTCAGTTGAAACCTGAATTTGATACACAGCGGAAAGTAGAACAGTATTTTAAACACCAGCCGCTTTCTGAGCGAAATAGTTTTATACAGTTTGGATTGTTTGATCTGATTAGCAATGTAATATTTTTTGAAGAGGAAGGTTCACAAAGCCAGCAGTTTCATTTTAGGATCAACATGGAGCAAACTACTTCCTTCAGGGATTTGGACAGTCATTCAAAGCAGCAGTTGAAAGAATTGTACATTAATTATTTCTTTCAGCGACAGGATGATTTTTGGAAAAAGGAAGCCCTCAATAAACTTCCTGAATTAAAGAGAAGCACCAATATGCTGGTTTGTGGTGAAGATTTAGGCATGGTACCTGCTTGTGTTCCGGAAGTGATGCAGCAGTTAGGGGTACTGAGTTTAGAGATACAGCGAATGCCCAAAGATCCAAAAACAGAATTTTTTCATCCTGCTGATGCTCCTTATTTATCAGTCGTTACACCTTCCACACACGACATGAGTACCATCCGGGGATGGTGGGAAGAAGATCCTGCAAAAACTCAGCGGTTTTACAATACAATTATGGGTTACCAGGGAGCTGCTCCGTTTTACTGTGAAGCAC
>Ga0335394_10001914_pt1 | contig 23419 bp, 23 predicted proteins | sample MAT03_FD_205741 | JGI IMG/M metagenome (GOLD analysis project Ga0335394, IMG submission 205741) | Freshwater microbial communities from Lake Fryxell liftoff mats and glacier meltwater in Antarctica - MAT-03 (spades assembly) (version 2) ...
CATCGCAAGCGTCTACACGGCGGGCCTGGCGCTGACGTCTTACGAAATTGATTTCTTCGGCCGCGTGGCCAGCCTCAAGGACGCCGCGCTGGCGCAATACCTGGCCAGCGAGGAAGGCCGCAAGACGACACAGATCAGCCTGATTGCCACGGTGGCCAACACCTACCTGAGCCTGCTGGCTGATGAGGAGCTGCTGGCCATCACCGGGCAGACCCTGGCCACGCGCGTAGAGTCCTTCAAGCTGAGCCAGCTGCGTTTTGACAACGGCATCACCTCCGAACTCGACCTGCGCCAGGCCGAGTCGCTGGCAGAGGCTGCCCGCATCAGCCTGGCGCAGTTGCAGCGGCAACGTGCCCAGGGCGAAAACCTGCTGACCCTGCTGCTGGGCCAGCCCCTGACGGGTCAACTGGCGGCGGCCTTGCCCAGAGGGCAGGCCCTGGCCGACGCCCCCCTGATGGTCGATGTGCCGGCCGGCCTGCCGTCCGACCTGCTGACCAGGCGGCCCGACATCCGCCAGGCCGAGCAGCAACTGCTGGCCGCCAACGCCAACATCGGCGCCGCGCGCGCCGCGTTTTTCCCGCGCATTTCACTGACGGCTTCGGCCGGCAGTGTCAGCACGCATTTGTCGGGCCTGTTCCAAAGCGGCACCTACGGCTGGACGCTGGCGCCGCAACTGTTCTTGCCGCTGTTCGACGCCGGTCGCAACCGGGCTGGGCTGGAGTCGGCCAATGCCGGGCGCGACGTGGCGGTGGCGCAGTATGAAAAAGCCATCCAGACCGCTTTTCGCGAAGTCGCCGACGCGCTGGCCGGCCGCGCCACGCTCGGCGAGCAGTTGCGCGCGCAGCAGGCGCAGGCCAGCGCCGAAGGTGTGCGTTTCAAGCTGTCCGACCTGCGTTATCAGAACGGCATTGCCAGCCAGCTTGATCTGCTCGATGCCCAGCGTTCGCTGTTTGCGGCGCGCCAGGCCGTGGTGCAGACCCGGCTGTTGCAGCTGCAAAACCAGGTCACGCTGTACAAGACGCTGGGTGGCGGCTGGAAAGAACCCGCCGCAGCCCCTTAAGTTTTCGACGCAGCTGCGGCAGCCGTGAGCTGGTCGGCAAAGGCGTGGTTGACGTCGCGGTGGCCTGCCTCGTCGTCACGCACCACCAGGATCACGTCGCGCAGGCGCGCATCGGGTGCCAGCTTCCAGTAATCAATGGCAATCTGCGGAGCTGCCACGTTCTCGTAGCGCCCCGCGTCGATGCCCGCCAGGTACTCGGTGTAGCTGTAGACCGCTTCCTCCTCGAAGTAGCCCACCAGCCGGTGCGCGGTGCGGGACGACACCAGGTAGAGCAGGAAAAACAGGTTGTAGAAGATGCCCTGGGCCAGCATGATCATGCTGCGTTCGAGCCGGCTCGGCTGGGCGATGTGCACAAAGGTCATCAGGTGCATGCGTTCGTTCTCGGCTTCGTCGAGTAATTGGCGTATCCAGCCCTCGTCATCCTTCATGCTGCGCAGCGATTTCAAATGGATCAAGGCCCCGCCCACCATGCCGGGCACGGCCGCGACGGTCTCCAGCACCACAGCACGGTTGCCGTAGCGCCCGGCAAAAAAGGTGTCCGCCAGAAAACGCAGGAAGCGGGTGGTGCGCCAGGCGAAGCGATCCGAAAAATCTGCTTGTATGTGGTGCGTGGGGGGTTGGGGTGTAGGGCTCATGGGTGTTTCCTGACAATGTGGGCAGCGCCATGCAGGCATGCCCGGTAAGGCCCAGTGTGCGCCTTGTTGGCTGCCGCCGTGCAAACATCGTCATGCTGCCTGTTGCCCGGAATGCTTGCAGATAGGAAAAGGCAAGCATGTTTTGGTGCCCCAGCCCTTGCAGGACGGGCGTAGGTAGCTATCAAAAAGATAGTAATTGCGCCTGGCTGTCGAGCTTTAACCAGCGCTTCGCGGTCGCTTCAAGCTGCTGCGGCTGGCGGGTACAGAGCAGGCGGATGCCGCCCGGCGCCACGTGCAAAGGCCCGGCGCTGGCCGCCGGGGCGGGCAGGAGTCGCCGGGTCTGGCGCGCCACCGCCTTGCCGGTCGCGATGAATTGCACATCGGGGCCGACCAGGCTGCGCAGGGCCTCAGCCGCAAACGGGTAATGCGTGCAGCCCAGCACCAACCTGTCGATGTCTCCATTTTTCAAGCCAAATCGGCCGATGGCCCTTATGTGGCGGGCGCAAGCAGCTATCAATTCAGTAGCGTCTTCGGGTCGGCCGGTAGCCCGTTCTATGGCTTCCGCCAGGCCGTCGCAGGGCTGCTGGACAAACTCCGCCTGCGCAGACAGGGTGCCGAGCAACTGCCTGAAGCGGGCGCTCGCGAGGGTTCCGCGTGTGGCCATGACGCCGATGCGCCGGGTCCGGCTGTGCAGCGTGGCGGGTTTGAGTGCGGGCTCCACGCCAATGATGGGCAGTTGGGGATGCTCGGCGCGCAGCATGTCGATGGCGGCTGCCGTGGCGGTGTTACAGGCGATGACCAGCGCCTGCACGCCCTGGTCCAGCAGCCAGGCGGTGAGGGCGCGCGAGCGGGCGATCACAAACTGCTTGAAGTGATGGGCCTCACGCATCTCGCCTCTGCTTAAACGCTCAAACAGCGGCGACTGCGATGCCCTTGAACTCGCCGGTAGCAATCTTTTTCTGCCACTCGGCGGGGCCGGTGATGTGGGCGCTGGTGCCGCCGGCGTCCACCGCCACGGTCACCGGCATGTCCACCACGTCGAACTCGTAAATCGCTTCCATGCCCATGTCGGCAAAACCAACCACCTCGGCGTGTTTGATGGCTTTGGAGACCAGGTAGGCGGCGCCGCCGACGGCCATCAGGTAGGCGCTCTGGTGTTTCTTGATGGCTTCGATGGCCACCGGGCCGCGTTCGGCCTTGCCAATCATGGCGATCAGGCCGGTCTCGGCCAGCATCATTTCCGTGAAGCCGTCCATGCGGGTCGCGGTGGTTGGGCCGGCCGGGCCGACGGCTTCGCCGGCCACCGGGTCCACAGGGCCCACGTAATAGATCACCCGGTTGGTAAAGTCCACCGGCAGCTTTTCGCCTTTGGCCAGCATGCCCTGGATGCGCTTGTGCGCGGCGTCGCGGCCAGTCAGCATCTTGCCGCTGAGCAGCAGGGTGGCGCCGGGCTTCCAGCTGGCGACTTCGGCTTTTGTCAGCGTGTTGAGGTCGACCTTTTTGCTCTTCTTGTAGTCGGGCGCCCACTGCACATCCGGCCAGAGGTCCAACGAGGGCGGGTCAAGGTAAACCGGGCCGCTGCCGTCCATCACAAAATGCGCGTGGCGGGTGGCGGCGCAGTTCGGAATCATCGCCACAGGTTTGCTGGCTGCATGCGTCGGGTACATCTGGATCTTGACGTCCAGCACGGTGGTCAGGCCGCCCAGGCCCTGCGCGCCTATGCCCAGTGCGTTGACTTTTTCGAACAGTTCCAGGCGCAGCGCCTCGACCTTGCTGAGTTCGGCCCCGGAGGCGGCCTTGGCCTGCAGCTCGTACATGTCGAGGTCGTCCATCAGGCTTTCCTTGGCCATCAGCACCGCTTTTTCGGCGGTGCCGCCAATGCCTATGCCCAGCATGCCGGGCGGGCACCAGCCAGCGCCCATGGTCGGCACGGTTTCGAGCACCCAGTCCACGATGGAGTCGCCCGGGTTGAGCATGGCCAGCTTGCTTTTGTTCTCGCTGCCGCCGCCCTTGGCCGCGACGGTGATGTCCAGCTTGTCACCCGGAACAATTTCGGTGAAGATCACCGCCGGCGTGTTGTCTTTGGTGTTTTTTCGATCGAAGTGCGGGTCGGCCACGACCGAGGCGCGCAGCGTGTTGTCAGGGTGGTTGTAGCCGCGCCGCACGCCTTCATTGACCGCGTCGTCGATGCTGCCGGTGAACCCTTCCCAGCGCACGTCCATGCCGACCTTGAGGAACACGTTGACGATGCCAGTGTCCTGGCAGATCGGGCGGTGGCCGGTGGCGCTCATCTTGCTGTTGGTCAAAATCTGCGCAATCGCGTCCTTGGCGGCCGGGCTTTGCTCGCGCTCGTAGGCACGCGCCAGGTGGGCAATGTAGTCGGCGGGGTGGTAGTAGCTGATGAACTGCAGGGCAGCGGCAACGGATTCGATCAGGTCGGCTTGCTGGATGGTCGTGGTCATGGTGGAGGGGCTTCGTGGAGGTATGGCTTTTCAGGGCGGCAAGCGTGTGCTACGGTAGCTGTCAACCCGCTATTTTGACAGGTCAGCCCACACCATGACGACACGCACCGAACGCGACACCTTTGGACCGATCAACGTCCCCGCGGACAAGTTGTGGGGCGCGCAGACGCAGCGTTCGCTGCAAAACTTCGACATCTCGGGTGAGTTGCAGCCGCGCGAGATCATCCGCGCGCTGGCGCAGGTCAAGCGCGCCTCGGCCAGTGTCAACCTGGCGCTCGGCCTGCTGGATCAGACCAAGGCGCAGGCCATCATCGCCGCCGCCGATGAAGTGATTGCCGGCAACCATGCGGGCGAGTTTCCGCTGGTGGTCTGGCAGACCGGCTCCGGCACGCAGACCAACATGAACGTCAACGAAGTGCTGGCCAACCGCGCCAGCGAAATCCTGGGCGGCGAGCGCGGCGAGTCCCGCCTGGTACATCCGAACGACGACGTCAACCGCAGCCAGTCGTCAAACGATGTGTTTCCCACCGCCATGCATGTGGCGGCGGTGGACGCCATCACGCATAGGCTGCTGCCTGCCATCGGCAAGTTGCGCGGCACGCTGGCGCAAAAGGCGCAGGCCTTCGAGCTCATCGTCAAGATAGGCCGCACCCATCTACAGGACGCGACGCCGCTGACCTTGGGACAGGAGTTCTCCGGCTATGTGGCGCAGCTTGAGCAGGGTGAAAAACACCTGCGCGCGGCGCTGCCGCATTTGTGCGAGCTGGCGCTGGGCGGCACCGCCGTCGGCACCGGGCTGAACGCGCCCCACGGCTACGCGGAGCAGTCAGCGGCCGAGCTGGCGCGGCTGACCGGCCTGCCTTTTGTGACTGCGCCCAACAAGTTCGAGGCCATGGCCGCCTGCGATGGCCTGGTGCATGCACACGGCGTGCTCAAGACGCTGGCCGCCAGCCTGATGAAAATCGCCAACGATGTGCGCTGGCTGGCCAGTGGGCCGCGTAGCGGCATTGGTGAGCTGTCCATCCCCGAAAACGAGCCGGGCTCGTCCATCATGCCGGGCAAGGTCAACCCGACGCAGAGCGAAGCGGTGACCATGCTCTGCTGCCAGGTCTTCGGCAACGACGTTGCCATCAACATCGGTGGCGCCTCGGGAAATTTCGAGCTCAATGTCTTTCGGCCCATGATTGCCCATAACTTCCAGCAGTCGGTGCGCCTGCTGGCCGACGGCATGGTCAGCTTCAACGACCACTGCGCTGTCGGCATCGAGCCGAATCGCGACCGCATCGCCGAGCTGGTGGACCGCTCGCTGATGCTGGTGACGGCGCTGAACCCGCACATCGGTTACGACAAGGCGGCTTTCATCGCCAAAAAAGCGCACAAGGAGGGCAGCAGCCTGCGCGAGGCCGCGATTGCGTCCGGCCATGTCACGGCTCAACAGTTTGACGCGTGGGTGGTCCCCAAGGATATGGTGGGCACGTCGGGGTTATAGGCGCTATCGGGCTCCACGTTCGCCACTCCTTTTCTTTTACAACTGATCAGAAAACGACGCCGGCTATGAGGATCACGTTGGCGTAGGGCGTGAATTCACCCGTACGCACCATGGCGCGAGCTGTGCCCGTATGGCGTTTCAAGGTCTCGTGAGGCAGGTACTCGATGGGAGTGTCTGGCAAAAGCTCGGTCACCAGACGCGCGATTTGCGGAGACACCCGCAGCGTCTCATCGGCCAACATGACCCGCTCGACCTGCATCTCGCTCAAAGTGGCGCGCAGCACGTGTTCAAAGGACGGCACGTCTGGCGCAACCGCGAGATCAATGCGTCGGGGACCCTCCGGTATCGGCAGGCCGGCGTCGCCGATAACCAAGGCGTCTTGGTGGCCGAGGGACGCAATTGCCTCAGACAGCGCGCTGTTCAGCAGGCCAGTTTTCTTCATGGTGTCGTTCTTTCGGCGCGGCAAGCCGTGTGAGCGCGGTAAGGCGCGGCATTCCGGCCCTCGCGCCCCGTCGTGTGACGCTGAAGGCGGCAGCTTGCTGAGCAAAATCGATGGATGCGGACAAGGAAAACCCCCGTACCCTAGCCGTTGCGAGTGCGCCGACAAAGGTGTCACCCGCACCCGTGGTATCGACGGCATGCACCTTGACTGCCGGAAAATGGGCGTTGCTTTCAGCGCTGGCAAGCACAACTCCCTGGCCTCCCAAGGTCACCATGGCTGTCTGTACGCCCGCGAGTCGCAGGACGCTGCCGGCGTGTGTTGCTTCCTCCACGTTGCTTGCCATGTAGCCGGTGAGCACCGCAGCCTCGCCCGCGTTCGCCACCAGCAGATCAATGCCTTGCAGCATATCGATCGGGAGTACTTGCGAGGGCGCCGGGTTCAGCAAAACCGGCACGCCGTGCCGGGCGGCGGTGGCCATGGCGTAGCGCACTGTGGCCAGAGGTGATTCGAGCTGGCAGACCAGCAGGGCAGCGTCGGCAAACAGGGCGTCGGCCGCGTCGATGTGCGCCGGTGAGAGTAAATGATTGGCGCCGGGAGCCAGTGCAATGCAGTTTTCACCCGCGCTGTCGGCGATGACCATGGCCACGCCGGTAGCTGCACCGCTGACGCGGACCAGATGCCTGGTATCGACGCCGTCGGCCTCTAGCGCAGCGCGTGCGATGGTGCCGTACTCGTCGTCGCCCATACATCCGACGAAGCTTACAAGCGCCCCGAGGCGTGCTGCCGCAATAGCCTGATTGGCACCCTTGCCCCCCGGCGCGGTTATGAAATCGGTACCGAGTACAGTCTCCCCGGCAGCGGGCAAGTGGGGGCAACGAAGCATCAGGTCCATGTTGACGCTGCCCACCACAATGATTCGACGTTGGATCATGGGCGCATCAACCCGTGACTGATGGGGGCAGCGGTCGACCGGCGCAAGCACAGCGTCGGCTGAAGCACTTCGCACCGGTGCGCGCCATCGGGTTGAGCAATACGATCAAGCAGCAGCCGGGCGGCCAGTTCGCCAAGCTCGTGCTTGGGCTGGGCAATCGTGGTCAATGAGGGGCTCGCAAAAGCCGCCAAGGCGATATCATCGAAGCCAATGACAGAGATGTCGTCCGGCACGCGCAGCCCCGCGGAGGCGGCTGCGGACAGTGCGCCAAACGCCATTAAATCGTTGCACGCAAACACTGCGGTCGGTTTTTTGGGAAGCGCCAACAGGCTATGCATGGCCGCAAAGCCCTGCGCACTTGTGAAGTCCCCTGTTACCTCATAACCACGGTCCACAGTTACCCCTGCCTCAAGTAAAGCTTTTCGATAGCCTTGCAGGCGCTGCTGCGCCGATGACAAGGCCAAAGGTCCAGTGATGCAAGCTATGTGGCGATGCCCGAGTTCGAGTAAATGGCGGGTGGCCAGAGAGCCTCCCAACTCGTGGTTGACTTCCACCAGGTCGGCGGCGAGATGGGCCACCTCCCGATCGACCAGAACTTGCGGCATATTGGCTTCGCGCAGGAAAACGCCCAGCTCCTCGTCCCCACCAGAGGACAGCACAATCAAGCCATCGACTTGCTTTTCCATCAGCACGCGGATGTACTGCCCCTGCTTGCGCGGATTGTCATCCGAATTGCACAAAATAACGTTGAAACCGGCGTTAAAACAGCTGTCCTCAATACCGCGGATGATTTCGGCAAAGTAGGGGTTAGAGCTGTTCGGAATCATGACGCCGACGGTGTGCGTGCGGTTGTTCTTCAAGCTGCGTGCCAGCGCGCTTGGCACGTACTTCAGGACCTCTATTGAATCGACCACGCGCGACCGTGCTTCATCGCTCACGAAGCGGGTGCCGTTAATGACATGCGACACAGTGGTCACCGAGACTTGGGCGCGATGCGCAACGTCTTTGATGGTGGTCATCATCAGCGTCGTGCCAGTCGCATGCGCAGTGCGTCGACGACCACGGCCAAAATGATGACAACGCCCGTGATCATCTGGCGTACGAAATCCCCCACGCCGATCAGTATCAGGCCATTGGCCAGCACGCCGATGATGCAGGCACCCAGCAAGGTTCCGATGATGGAACCACGTCCCCCATTAAGACTGGTACCGCCGATGATGACAGCAGCGATTGCGTTCAGCTCGAAACCGATTCCCAGAATCGGGCTGGCGACCGTGAGTCGTGTCATGTAGACAAGAGCGCCTATCCCTGTGGCGGCCCCGCAGATGACGAAGGCGGCTACCTTGTAGCCCATCACATTGTGGCCTGCCAGTCGAACCGCTTCCTCGTTGTTGCCAATGGCGTAGATCAGACGTCCGAATACCGTCCGGGTCAGCACAAACCAGCCTAAAGCGACCAGGGCCAGCGCCACCATGAACGGCGCGGGCACACCGAGCAGGGTGGCTGTGCCGAAATTGTTGAAGGCATCGGGGAACTCGTAAATAGAGCGGGCGTCGGTCCATTGCAGCGCCCCGCCGCGTGCGATGTTCAGCATGCCCAGCGTCACGATGAACGAGGGAATGCTCCACCAGGCAGAAACGAGTCCGTTGACCAGGCCGCAGGCGGCTCCAACGACGATGCCGGCCAACAGCGCGAGGAATATGGCCTGTCCTACGGCGATTCCGTCGAGTTTTAGTACGGTACCGGCCACGACCGCGCTAAAAGCCATTACCGACCCTACTGACAGGTCGATGCCACCAATGAGGATGACGAATGTCATACCGACGGCAAGGATCACATTGATGGCGATCTGCGTGAATATGTTGCTGACATTGCCCGACGTGAGGAACAAGGGCGACAGCATCGAAAAAACAGCCACCAGCAGCAGCAGCGCGATGGCGATGCCCGATTCCCTCAGCCCTCGCTGGGCGATGAGGCCCAGGCGCGCGACAGGAGGGGACGATTTGCGTGAGGGGAGTACGCTGGTTGCGTCAATGGACGGCGGCATGGGTAGTTTCCTTGGGGTTCAAGTAGGCCTTGTAGGCAAGCGTGAGCAACGCTTGCTCGTCAAATGATTCACGCGGCATCTCGCCGGCCATGGTACCTTTCGACAGCACGAGAATGCGGTCGCTCAATTGCATAAGTTCTGGCAAATCCGATGAAACCACCAGGATGGCCATACCTTCATCGGCCATTGCTTGAAGCAGGGCGTAGATTTCAGCCTTGGCGCCCACGTCAACTCCTCGCGTGGGTTCGTCCAGAATGAGCACCGACGGGCGTTGCAGCAACCATTTCGCCAATACGACTTTCTGCTGATTGCCACCCGAGAGCTGACGCGGCGGCTGCTCGATGCTGGCCAGACGGATGTCAAGCCGGCGCACCATGTCTTGGGCGGCGAGCGCCTCTGCATGGCGCAGCAGGTATCCGCTGCGGGCAAAGCGCCCTAGTTGCGCGAGGGTGATGTTGGTCCGGATCGGCATGTCCAGGACCAGTCCTTCGTCCTTGCGATCCTCGGTAACCAGGCAGATGCCGTGCGCGAGGGCGTCACGTGGTTGTTCGATACGAACCTCGTTGCCGTCACGCAGCACGCGGCCCTGTGCCTTGGGATCAGCCCCGAAAATCGCGCGAACCACCTCAGTTCGGCCCGAGCCGACCAAACCCGCCAGACCCACCACCTCGCCCGACCGGACGCTGAAACTCAGGCCCTGCTCGCCAGGCTGGTTGCGGTAGCGCAAACCCTCAATGCCCAGTGCCGGGGGCGGCGCTTCCAGCGCTAGCGCATCGCTGCGCTGGGTCCGCGGATTGCGCGCCTGCAGGTCCCGGCCGACCATCAGGTGCACCAAGCCTTGAGCCGTGGTGTCGGCGATCGCTTGCGTCGTAACCTTTCGCCCGTTGCGCAGCACCGTGACGCGGTCGGCGATCTCGAATATTTCCTGCAGGTGGTGTGACACAAAAACCAGCGCGACACCTGACTCGCGCAGGCGCCGCACAATCGTGAACAGTACCGCTGTTTCGCGCGATGTGAGGGTCGCAGTAGGCTCGTCCATGATGACGAACCGGCTGTCTGAGGACAAGGCCTTGGCAATCTCAATCAGCTGCCGATGGGCCATGCCCAGTCCTGCAACTGGTTGCGTGGGGGACACGTCTTCAAGCCCCACAAGCGCCAGAAGTTCTTCGGCACGCCGAACCAGCACCTTTCGCTCCATCATGCCGAAACGGTTGCGTGGCAACTGTTCGAAGAGCAGGTTCTCGGCCACGCTGAGCTGGTCGAGCATTTGCAGTTCCTGATGGACCACCCGCACTCCCGCGCGCAGCGCGTCGACTGGCGACTTGGGAGCGAAGGGTCGGCCGTGCATGGTCATGGTCCCGGCATCACATACCATGGCCCCGCACAGGACCTTGATGAGGCTCGATTTGCCGGCACCGTTTTCGCCGGCCAAGGCGTGGACCTCCCCGCCATTGAGCTCAAGGTCCACCCCGTCCAGCGCGGCCACTCCAGCAAAACGCTTGGTCACGCCGGTCATGACGAAAGCCGGTTGAGCCTGTGTAGCGGGAAGGGCGGGGCTTCTCGACATCATGCGCTTCTACTTGAGATCCGCAGCCATAATCAGTTTCACAGGCGTCTTGATCCAGCCCTTCAGAGGCTTGCCTTCCTTGCGCGACTTCATGCCGAGGTCAATGGCATTGGCGGCCATCTGCGAGCCGAACTGGTCCACAGTCGCCAACACGTCGCCAGACTTGATGAGTGGTCGAATGGCAGGAATGTTGTCGAAGCCGACGACTTTGATTTTGCCGTTCTGACCTGCCGCGGCCAACGCCTTGGCGACGCCTACTGCCATGGAGTCGTTAGCCACCATCACGCCCTTGATATCGGGATTGGCTGTCAAGATATTTGAGAACACCTTGTTGGCTTCTTCGGTCTCCCACATAGCGGTTCGGGAGGCAACGACATTCAGTTTGCCCTCGGTGGCGGCGTCCATGAAGCCCGCTTTTCGTTGTTGCGCGTTATCCGCGCCGGGGTTGCCCTCGATGATGACAATTTTGGCGCCTGGCCCGACGGCTTTTGCCAGTGCGTCTCCGGCTAGCTTGGCGCCTGCGCGGTTGTCGGGTCCGATGAATGCCAGGTTGAGGCCGGCCTTCTTCATCGCGGCTTGGTCGAGAGCCACGTCGAAGTTAACGACGGTGATGCCGGCCTTCAGTGCGCGGGCCACGGGCGCGACCATCGCTTTGGAGTCTGCGGGCGCAAGCACGATCACGTCCATCTTCTGTGTGACAAAGCTCTCGACTGCGGTTGTCTGCGCATCGAAGTCTGTTTCGTCCTTCATGCCCGTGGTCTTCAGATCGAAGGTTCCGAGCTTCTTCTGGTGCGCAACAGCGCCTTCGGTCATGTCCTTGAAGAATTCGTTGGCCAGTGATTTCATGACCAGTCCGACCTTTGGTTTGGCTTGGGCTAAGGCGGCCGATCCAGGTATCGCAAAAAGGGCGGCGATGACTAGAGAGATAGTGCGGCGATGAAAAAGCATGGGGGTGTCTCCTTTTGGTTGGGGGTGCAGAGGCAAAGTTTAGTTTTGGTTAAGCAAACGTTCGCGCAAACGTTTGCGCGAACAAATATACTGTATTTATTCTGGCTAATCGCGTCAATTGGTGGAAAACCCTGATGTGGGGCCCGAGCGGTAAATGGCGGACGATATGGTGAGCTTCTACGACAAGTGCGCCGTGGGCATAGACCCCAAGCGCGCGCTGCTGCTGGTGGCGGCGCTGAACCCGCACATCGGCTACGACAAGGCGGGTTTCATGCCCACAAAGCGCACAAAGCGCACAAGGAGGGCAGCAGCCTGCGCGAGGCCGCGCTGGCATCCGGCTACCTCACGGGCGAACAGTTCGATGAGTGGGTGGTGCCGGGCGACATGGTGGGTCGCACCACCTCCTGAAGCCGCCCGAAAACTCGCAGTTTGGCTGGCGAAACGGGCTACTCCGGTGGGAGATCCCCCGGCTCTGCCGGGGGCGTATTGACCGCGTCGGGATTCTTAGCGTTGCGCAGCGCTTCGGGGCGATAGGCGTGGCGGGCTGCCGCCCGTGCCAGCATGTGCGAGGCGACCGGCAGGGTCAGCAGCAGCAGCGCGATGATGGCGGCGATCCGCCACCACCAGGCGGCCTCGTTGACCAGCACACCCACGCCGATGAGCAACACGCCCAGCGCCAGCGTGCCGGACTTGGTGGCGGCATGCTGGCGCGACAGCGCGTCGGGAAGCAGGAACAGGCCGAGCGCGGCGATCACGAGCAGCGCGATGCCGGCGATCGCGAGAATCAGGGCCACGGTACTCATTCGCTGTCCTCCGGCGAGGTATCGATCAGTCGCGCCCACACGATCGTCGCGACGAAGCCGACGACGGCGAGGCCGATCGCGACATCCAGGAACAGCACCCGGCCGGTGCTCAGCGCCGCCGCCACGGTGAGCGCCAGGCTGGCCGAGAACACCACGTCCAGCGCCACCACCCGGTCGGCCTGGGTCGGGCCGCGCAGCAGCCGGACCAGGGCCAGCAGCAGCGCCAGCAGGGCGCCGGCGACGGTGAGCGTGACCAGCAGTTGCACAGTCGTCATGTGGACCTCCGCGCCGGGTAGAGTTGCTGCAGCGGGCGCTCGAACTCATGGCGGATGTCGGCCACCGTGGCGGCGGGATCGCTGGCATCGAGCAAGTGCAACAGCAGTTCCCCGCGCTCGGTATCGATGTCGATCGTGGTCGTGCCGGGCGTCAGGGTGATCATGCAGCCGAGGATGACGACGCCCAGGTCGTCGAGATTGTCGTAGCGCATCCGGATCAGGTCCGGCTGCGGCCGACGGCCAGGGCGCAGGATCAGCCAGGCGGTGGTCACGCCGGAGACGACCACCTGCCACAGGAAGCGCAGCAGCAGGACGAGGGCGATCATCGGGCGCTTCATGGACTGACCCCCATCGCGCGCACGGCCTGCTCGGCGAAGCTGTACAGCGGCTGCGGCATCAGGCCGATGACCACGGTGATCAGCGCCAGGCCGATGGTCGCCAGCCAGGCCGGACCCAGCCGGACATCAGACGGAGGCGTCCACTGCTCATCCGGATGCTTGGCCCAGAAGGCCTGCATCCATATCTTCATCATCGAGTACAGGGTCAGGAAGCCGACCAGCAGCGCCGCCGCGGTCCAGATGAACTCGCCCTGCGCCAGCGACTCGCGCACCACGATGAACTTGGCCCAGAAACCCGACAATGGCGGGATGCCGACCAAGGACAGGGCGGGGATCAGGAACAGCACGCCCAGCCAGGGCCGGGTCTTCCACAGTCCGCCGATCCGGCGCAGGTCGTAGCTGCCGGTCAGGCTGAAGATGATCGCTGCGATCAGGAACAGGTTTGCCTTCACGATGATGTGATGGAGGATGTAGAAAATCGTGCCGATCGTACCCGCCTCGGAATCGAGCGCGATGCCCAGCAGCATATAGCCGATCTGGCTGACGATGTGGAAGGCGAGGATGCGGCGTATGTCCCAATGGAAGGCGGCGCCGAGCACGCCGGTGATCATCGTCGCCACCGCGATCCAGCCCAGCACCTGGTAGGCGATGTCCGGGGTGACGACGAAGACGTCGCCGAGCATGCGCAGCACCGCGTACACGCCAACCTTGGTCAGCAGCGCGGCGAACAGCGCCAGCAGCGGTGCCGGCAGGGTGTGGTAGCTGGATGGCAGCCAGGCGAACAGCGGGAAGGCGCCGGCCTTGATCAGGAACGCCAGGCAGACCAGGGCCACAGCCGGCAGCATCCGCAGCGGCTCGACCAGGCTAGACGCCTGCGCCAGCGCGTCGTAGTTGAGGTGGCCGGTCAGGCCGTAGACGGCAGCGATGCCGGCCAGGAACAGCAGCGTGCCGAGCGCGTTGAGGACGAAATATTTCAGCGTCGCATCGAGGTGCCGGCGCCCCATCCCCAGCGCCAGCAGGCCCAGCGAGGCCAGCAGCATCACCTCGAACCAGACGTAGAGGTTGAACAGGTCGCCGGTGACGAAGGCGCCGCCGACGCCGGCCAGCAGCGCGTGGATCAGCGGGTGCAGCGTCGGCGACTCCGGCGCCGGGTCGGCGCTGCTGCGCTGGAACACCAGGCAGACCACGCCCATCAGCGCTGTGATCAAGGCCATGCTGGCACTGAGCGGATCGACGACAAACTCGATGCCGAACGGCGCCGGCCAGTTGCCGAAGGCGGTGCGCTGGACGCCGTCGGCCAGCACCCGGGCCAGCAGCGCCAGCGAACAGGCCAGCAGCGCCACACCGCCCAGCAGGCTGACATTGGCAGCCAGCCGCGGGCGCGTATGCAGCAGCGTGGTGAGCAGCGCGACGGCCAGCGGCACCAGCACCGGCGAGGCGACCAGGAAGGCGCTCATCGCTGGCTGTCCTCCAGCACCGTCGGCTTGCCGTCGGTGCCGAGCGGGGGCTCGGCATCGCGCAACTCATAGGTGTCACTGGCGCCGGTCTTCTGCTTGAGCGTGAGCGCGAGCACCAGCGAGAAGCAGGTCAGCGCGAAGCCGATCACGATCGCGGTCAGCACCAGTGCCTGCGGCAGTGGGTTGACGCCACCGGCCAGGACCTGCAGGCCCTCATCGATGATCGGTGGCGTCCCGCTGCCGACGCGGCCGGACGCGAACAGCATCAGGTTAACCGCCGAGCCGATCAGCGAGATGCCGATGACGACCCGCAGCACGCTGCGCGAGAGCGTCAGGAAGATGCCCGCAGCGAGGATAGCCCCGATGGCGATGGCCAGAAACCAGCTCATGCGGTTTCCTCGTCGATGGCGATGGCCTGCGCGCAAAAGCCGCCGAGCGCGCCCCAGACCGCGGCGAAGACGCCGATGTCAAAGAGCAGCACGGTCGAGAGTTTAAGTTCGGTGAACCCCAGCGGCAGGGTCATCCACAGGTGGGTCATGTAAGGCAGGTCCATGAAAAGAGCCGGCACGCCGCTGAAAAGCGATAGCAGCACGCCGGCTGCGGCCAGCCGCAGCGCGCCCAGCGGCAGCCGCGCCAGCGCGCGGTCGGCGCCGTTGGCGACCGCCAGCAGCGACGTGGCCGCGACCGCGATCATGCCGCCGATGAAGCCGCCGCCCGGCGCGTTGTGGCCGCGCAACAGGAGCCAGACCGAGACCAGCAGCATCAGCGGGTACAAGCCACGGGTGGCAACGATGAGGATCAGTGCGCGCGGGCTCATGCCAGGCCGTCCTTGCCGTTCTTGCGCTGGCGCAACAGCGCTAGCAGCGGCAGCGCCGCGAGCAACGCGATCGCCAGCACCGCGATCTCGCCGAGCGTATCGACGGCGCGGAAGTCGACCAGGATCACGTTGACGACGTTGCGGCCGTGCGCCTCCAGATAGCTGGCCTGGGCGAAGAAGTCCGCCAGCGTGCTGCCCTGCGGGCCCGAGGTCGCCGTCAGCAACAGCGTCATCAGCACCGCCGAGGTGCCGATCGCGATCAGGGCGCGCGGCAGCACCGGCGGCTCGTCGACCGGGTTCAGTCCCAGATGGCGCATGCGCAACAGGATGGCGGCGATGACCACGACGAAGGCGACTTCGACCGCGAACTGGGTGAGGGCGAGATCCGGGGCGGCCAGGAACAGGAACAGCAGGGCCGAGCCGAGGCCGACGAAGCCGCTGATCAGCAGCATGACGAAGGGCGTGCGGATCACGCATACCGCGATCGAGGCGATGATCAGTGCCAGGCTGGCACCGGCCACGGCCAGGGACGGCGCCATCATCTCGGGCATCGGCAGCGGCCTTCCCAGCCACAGGCTCAGCGCGACCAGCACCGAGACGAACACCAGCACCGTCGTGGCGGCGGTCGTCAGCCGCCCGTTTTGCAGCCGGCGCGTGACCGCGCCGGCGCTGGCCGGGATCGCTGCGAGCAGGCGCTCGTACCAGGCGATCGCCGACACCGGATCGATACGGGCGAGACCGCGCTCGCTGATCCGGTGCAGGCGATCCCAGAACGTGAACACGATCATGCCCAGCACCGCGGCCAGCGCGATCGCGCCGAGCGCGTGGATGTGGTCCACCGCCTGGGTCAGGCCCTTGAAGTCGGTGGCCGGATTGACCGAGAGCGCGGTGGCCTCAATCAGCGGGTTGGCGATCCAGGGCAGGATGCCGAGGGTGATGCCGAGCGCGGCGAGCAGCAGCGGCGGCAGGCGCATCGACCAGCCGGCCTCGTGGACTTCGCCAGGGATAGCGTCGCCGCCCCGGTGCCAGAACACGCGGATGGCCGCGACGCCGGCCACCGCGACCGTGATCGCATTGACGAAGACGCTGCTGTAGCTGACCCAGAACAGTACGCCGCCCTCGGCCTTGGCGATGTCGATCAGGTCCTTGGCGACGAAACCCAGCGAGAACGGCATGCCGGCCATCGAGATCGCGGCCAGCGCCGCGGCGGCGGCCGTCCACGGCATGCGCGGCGCCAGGCCCGAGACATGGTCGATGTTGCGGCTGCCGGTGCAGTGGTCGATGTTGCCGGCAACGAAGAACAGCGGCGCCTTGTACAGCGCGTGCGCCAGCAGGAAGGCGCCCAGCGCGGTGGCCGCGCCCACGCCGGACAGGCCGACGAGCATCACCAGCGTGCCCAGGGCCGAGACCGTCGACCAGGCCAGGATGCGCTTGAGATCGCGCTCGCGCAGCGTCAGCAGCATCGCCCAGGCCGCCGTCGCCGCACCGACCGGCACCAGAATCTGCTGCCACAGCGCGTAGCTGTCGAAGGCGGGGTCGAGGCGGGCGAGCAGGTACACGCCGAGCTTGACCATCGTCGCCGAATGCAGGTAGGCGCTGACCGGCGTCGGTGCCGCCATCGCATTGGGCAACCAGAAGTGGAACGGCAACTGGGCGGACTTGGTGAACGCGCCGATGATCAGCAGCACGACCGCCGCCGGCACGCGCGGATCGTCGCGCCACTGGTCGGAACTGGCCAGAAGCCCGGAGATCGTGAACGTGCTGGCGATGTCGCCGAGCAGGATCAGACCCGCCAGCAGCACCAAGCCGCCGCCGGCGGTGACCATCAGCGTCTGCTGCGCCGATCTGCGCGCACTCTCGTACTCGTGCTTGAAGCCCACCAGCATGAACGAGGTCAGGCTAGTCAGTTCCCAGAACAGGAACAGTACGATCAGGTTGTCGCTGGTCACGCTGCCGAGCATCGCCACCATGAACAGCAGCAGCAGTACGAACAGCCGCGTGCGCTGCGCCACGCCGACCATGTAGCCGCCGGCGTAGATCATCACCATCGTGCCGATGCCGGTGATCAGCAGCACGAACTGTAGCGCCAGCCCGTCGAGCGCGAAGCGCAGGTCGATGCCGAGCGAGGGAATCCAGGGCAGCGTGAGCGTGGCGGGCAAACCGCCGTGAGAGAGCTCGACCAGCGCCAGTGCGAACAGGGTCAGCGGCAGGAGCGCCAACCAGCCCAGCCGGGACGCGGCGCCCGGGGGGGCTGCCGGGGCGCTGCTTGTGGGAGTGTCGGCCATGGTCTCTTCGGGGACAGTTGGGGGGTGTGAAGGTGCTGCGGACAGCGAAGCAGCGAGCCGCGAAGCAAAACCGTTGATGTTAACCTAACTCATGATACGAGCTCGCACCCTGGCAGGTGCCCAATTCCGACCTGCACGGGGAATGCGCTGGCAGGCACGGGGTCAGCATCCCGCGCGGCTGCCGGCCCCAGGCGCAGTGTCTCGGGTGGCTGCTGTCGCTATCGCTCATGGCGTGCTGTCCGGGAGCTTGCCGCGTCTGAGCAGCACCACGACCAGCGTGATCACGGTGATCGGGATCACAAAGCTCATCATCGCCGTCGAGAACGTGCCCAGCGCGCCATGTTGCTGGGTGGCCAGGATCAGGTAGGCGACGTAGGCCGCGTAGTAGAGCACGAACACGCCGCCTTCCCAGCGCGCAATCTCGCGCCCGGTCATAAACACCGGCAGGCAGGCCAGGGCGACGGCAATCATGATCCAGATATCGAAATTGAGGATGGCCGCTGGCATGGCCAGGCCGAGATCGCCCGACACGAGTCCCGACAGGCCGAGGCAGCCCAGGATATTGAAGGTGCTGCTGCCCACCACGTTGCCCACGGCGATGTCGCGCTCACCCTTGATGGCGGCGGTAAGCGATGTCGCGACCTCGGGCATCGACGTTCCCGCAGCGACGATGGTCAGGCCGATCACGAGATCGCTGACGCCCAGGGCCTTGGCAAAGGTCACGGATGCGTTGACCAGCCATTCAGATCCGATGACCAGAAAGGCCAGACCAACGACGATGAGCAGCAACTGCACTGGCAACTTCGAGTCCCAGCCGCCGGAAACGGCGGGCTTGACCTCGGCTGCGTATTCGTCGTGCGCAGCCTTTGTCTCCTTGCGTGACTGGACGATCAGAAACACGGTGTAGGCGATCATCAAGCCAAACAGAATACCGCCATCCAGAAAGCTCAGCTTGCCGTCCAGGCCGAGCGCCAGCAGCAGCAGCGAGGCCCCGATCATGATCGGCACTTCCTGGCGGATCAACTGGATGTTGACCACCAGCGGCGTGATCAGCGCTGACACGCCGAGGATGAACAGCACGTTGAAGATGTTGCTGCCGACCACGTTGCCGATCGCGATGTCGGTTCTGCCGTCCAGCACAGCGCCTACCGAAACCGCCACCTCGGGCGCGCTGGTGCCGAAGGCAACGATGGTCAATCCCACCACCAGCGGCGAGATGCCGAAGGACAGCGCCAGCTTCGACGCGCCACGCACCAGCAACTCGGCGCCAATAATCAGGCCGATCAGGCCGCCAATAAACAACAAAATAGTCATTTAGAGCCTTCGCGTGAATCAGCGGCCGGGATGCTGGGAGTGCGACATCAGGCGATCAGTCAGCGCAATCCCGAGGACGCTGAACAGGAAGACAGTGTGAATGATGGTTTGCCGCATCAGTACCTTCAGGTCGTAATGGGCGGCGTTGATGAAAGTCTTGAGCAGGTGGATTGATCTGATGCCGATGATCGCCGTGGCCAGCTTGACCTTGAGTACCGAGGCGTTTACATGGTTGAGCCACTCGGGCTGGTCGGGGTGGCCTTCAAGGTTCACGCGGCTGATAAAGGTTTGGTAGCCGCCCACGATCACCATGATCAGCAGATTCGAGATCATGACCATGGCAATCAGCGCCAGCACCACCAGCATGATGATGGTTTCGTTCAGTGAAGTGATCTGCACGTCAGACTTGGAGCCAATGCTTGTGATCAGGGCCTGCAGCGCAGGCTGGTTGCCGAATACGGCCTGCAGCAAGTCCACCAGCTCCACCCAGAAGTGAAATACGTAGACCGCCTGTGCCAGGATCAGCCCCAGATACAGCGGCAACTGGAGCCAGCGGCTGGCAAAAATAAAGTTGGGCAGTGCGCCCATGGGGCGGTGTTTTTTGGGGGAAGGCTCATTCATGATGACAGATTTTAACGGGTTGATTTCTTTGTAAGATACATGTCAGTCAGTGGCTTGTAAGAGCTTTGCAGGACAGTACATCAATTCAATGATATTCAGGAGACAAAAATGAGCGCGAACAACACAAACATCGAGTCCTTGCTGGTTGAAGACCGCGTCTTTGCACCCAGCGCCGCGATTGTCAAGGCGGCTCGTATCTCAGGCATGGACGCTTACAACGCCCTGTGCGCTGAAGCAGACAAAGATTTTGAAGGGTTCTGGGCCAAGCTGGCGCGCGACAACCTGAGCTGGAAAAAACCCTTCACCGAGGTGCTCAACGAGTCCAATGCGCCGTTTTACACCTGGTTTGCAGACGGTCAGCTCAACGCGTCTTACAACTGCCTGGACCGCCATTTAGGCACGCCGACCGAGAACAAAAAGGCGATTATTTTTGAGGGCGATGACGGTACAGTCACGAACGTCACCTACAAAGAACTGCACGCCAAAGTCAGCCAGTTTGCCAGCGCACTCAGAGCCATGGGTATTCAAAAAGGCGACCGCGTGGTCATCTACATGCCGATGACGGTGGAGGGCGTGGTAGCCATGCAGGCCTGCGCGCGCATTGGCGCGACGCACTCGGTGGTGTTCGGCGGCTTTTCAGCCAAGAGCCTGCAAGAGCGTATTCAGGACGCGGGCGCTGTGGCCGTTATCACCGCCAACTATCAGTTGCGAGGCGGCAAGGAGCTGCCGCTCAAAGCAATTGTTGATGAAGGCTTGGCACTGGGCGGCTGCGAGTCGATTAAAAACGTCATCGTCTACCAACGCACCGCCACCGGCTGCAATATGGTGGCTGGCCGAGACAGCCTGATGCATGAAGTCACAGCGAAAGCCGCGCCAGACTGCGCACCCGAATTTGTAGGCGCAGAGCATCCGCTGTTCATCTTGTACACCTCGGGCTCCACCGGCAAACCCAAGGGCGTGCAGCACAGCACGGGCGGCTACCTGCTGTGGGCCAAGCTGACCATGGACTGGACCTTTGACTTGCAGGCATCTGACGTGTTTTGGTGTACCGCCGACATTGGCTGGATCACTGGCCACACTTACGTCGCCTACGGCCCACTGGCGGCCGGTGCCACGCAGGTCATATTTGAAGGCATTCCGACCTTCCCGAATGCAGGTCGCTTCTGGCAAATGATTGAGCGCCACAAGGTGTCTATTTTTTATACCGCACCCACGGCTATCCGCTCATTGATCAAAGCCGCCGAAGCCGATGAAAAAATTCACCCGGCACGCTCGGATTTGAGCAGTCTGCGCATCCTCGGGTCAGTCGGTGAGCCGATCAACCCTGAAGCCTGGATGTGGTACTACAAAAACGTGGGTGGCGAGCGCTGCCCCGTGCTTGATACCTTCTGGCAGACTGAAACCGGCGGCCACATGATCACTCCGTTGCCCGGCGCTACGCCACTGGTACCCGGTAGCTGCACACTGCCCTTGCCTGGCATCATGGCCGCGATTGTGGATGAGACCGGCAAAGACCTTCCCGACGGCGCAGGCGGTATGCTGGTTGTCAAACGGCCCTGGCCGTCGATGATTCGCACCATCTGGGGCGACCCGGAACGTTTCAAGAAAGCCTACTTTCCGCCAGAAATGGGTGGAACGACCTACCTGGCTGGCGACGGCGCTGTCAGGAACAAAGACAACGGCTACTTCCGCATCACAGGCCGTATTGACGACGTACTCAATGTATCAGGCCACCGGATGGGCACGATGGAAATTGAATCGGCTCTGGTAGCGCACAGCACTTTGGTGGCCGAGGCCGCCGTGGTTGGCAGGCCTGATGACTTGACGGGTGAAGCCATCGTGGCTTTTGTGGTGCTCAAGCGCTCACGCCCGACAGGCGACGAGGCCAAAGCCATTGCCAAAGAGCTGCGCGACTGGGTGGGCAAACAAATTGGCCCGATTGCCAAGCCCAAAGACATCCGCTTTGGTGACAACCTGCCGAAAACCCGCAGCGGAAAAATCATGCGCCGGCTGCTGCGCGGCATCGCCAAGGGCGAGGCCATCACGCAAGACACCTCGACACTTGAAAACCCCGCGATCCTTGACCAGTTGTCTGAAAATCTTTGAGCGGGATTTCAGCGCAGGCTAACAATTGCCCGAAGGGCTTGTTGTGCCGCAGCTAAAACGCCGCCAATCCTCGATCAACTGTCTGAAAATCTGTGATCGCCTGCGCCCGTGTTTGCGGGTGACCATGAAAAAAGCCCGTTGCGTCAACGGGCTTTTTTTGGCGGAACGAAACGCTTATTTTTGTGTCATCACCCAGGCGGCGAGTTTTTTGGCTTCATCGGCATTGACCTGCGCATTCGCGGGCATGGGCACCGGGCCCCAGACGCCTGAACCGCCCTTGACGATTTTTCCGGCCAGTTTGTCCACTGCATCTTTTTGCCCCGTGTATTTGGCGGCAATGTCTTTGTAGGAAGGGCCGACGAGTTTCGTAGCGACAGCATGGCAGGCCATGCAGTTCTTGGCCGTGGCCAGTTGCAGGTCGGCCAGCGCCGGCGTGGAGACCGCGGCACCGGCGGCAAGGGAAGCCATCAGCAAAAATACATGTTTCATCATTAACCTCGTTGGAAGAGTTTTGAATTTGGATTCGGTTACAGTCAATTAACGTGATTGTAGTGATGTGGGTTGACCCTGCCCACGAAGGGTTTCCACCGGATCTGAGGAGTTGCTCATGTTTTTTCTGTTCATTGGCGTCATCGGCATCTTGCTAAAATACCTGGAGATCGGGCCTGTAGCGACACTGAGCTGGTGGATTCTTCTGGCCCCTTTTGGTCTGGCCGTGCTCTGGTGGTGGTGGGCCGATGCATCCGGTTACACCAAGAAAAAGGAAATGGAAAAGATGGACAAGCGCAAGCAGGAGCGCATCGACAAGCAGCGCGATGGCATGGGGATGCTGAAAAAAAGGAAATAGGCCCCCACGGTCGCTCACTGCGTGTAGCTCCCTGCCGCCCGTGGGGGCCGCTGCGCCTGCGGCCTGGCGAAGCCGGTTCCGCGGCTCCTGCTTGAAGGGGAGGACTTCGCCAGTGCGATCCGGTTCTCTGGTTACACATCGGTAAAAAAAGCCCCTGCAGCGATGCTGCAGGGGCTTTTTGTTTGACTTGTGCGGATTCAATAATCGTCGAGCACGGCGCCCTTGCTGGCGCTGGAGGCGTTGAAAGCAAACTTGGCCTGAACACCGCGCGTGTAACGGGCCTTGGGGGCTACCCAACCGACTTTGCGTTTGGCAAGTTCTTCGTCGCTGATGTTGAGTTGCAGCAGCAGCTGCTTGGCGTCAATCGTGATCGAATCGCCTTCTTGAATAAAGGCAATATTGCCACCCACGGCTGCTTCGGGTGCGACATGCCCCACCACCATGCCCCAGGTACCGCCGGAAAAGCGCCCGTCGGTGATAAGGCCCACGCTTTCGCCCAAACCTGCGCCAACCAGCGCGCCTGTGGGGGCCAGCATTTCCGGCATGCCAGGGCCACCTTTGGGACCGAGGTAGCGCAGCACCATCACGTCCCCAGCCACAATTTTGCCCGCCAGAATCGCTTCAAGACCGGACTGTTCGTCTTCAAATACGCGAGCGGGGCCGGTCATTACCGGGTTCTTCAAGCCAGTAATCTTGGCCACTGCGCCCTCGGGCGACAGGTTCCCCTTGAGGATGGCCAGGTGGCCTTGTGCATACATCGGGTTTGTGATGGGCCGAATTACCGTCTGGTCGGCACGTGGCACATCAGGCACATCTTTCAGCACCTCGGCGATGGTCTGGCCGGTAATGGTGATGCAGTCCCCGTGCAGCAGGCCAGCATTCAGCAATACTTTCATGACCTGTGGAATGCCGCCGGCCTTGTGCAACTCCACCGCCAGCGACTTGCCGCTCGGTTTGAGGTCGCACAATACCGGC
>Ga0335394_10001919_pt1 | contig 23384 bp, 20 predicted proteins | sample MAT03_FD_205741 | JGI IMG/M metagenome (GOLD analysis project Ga0335394, IMG submission 205741) | Freshwater microbial communities from Lake Fryxell liftoff mats and glacier meltwater in Antarctica - MAT-03 (spades assembly) (version 2) ...
AAAATTTACCTCTTTCTCTTTTTTTTGTGCTCGGTAATACTACCATTGAGAAAGAGGTTTTCATATTTTTCTATAAACACGACATTTCTATAAAGTTCAAACACGACATTTTCACATAGTTCCTACACCATTGTTAGCAATGCTTCAAATTCTTCTTTAGTAATATTTATACTATCATTCAATAATTGTAATATGGTAACAGTATCATGAGATTCGTTGCAGGAAAACCAAAATAAATTTAGAATCTCTTTTCTTTCCAGTAGGTTTAAAGACAAGATAAAATCTATAACAAATATCAGGTTATCTCTAAGTGCAACATAAATAAAACCACGAAGTACATTATCGGCGGATAGATCTTCTGCTAGACAATTTTTGCCGTATTTCTCTACAAAATTAGCTATTTCTTTCTTTGCATTTTTTCTATCAAGAATTATTTTTAAAAACAAGTTAATTCTTCGATACGGCTCATTCCTATAACTTGCTACATCAACGTCATCGACAAGCCAGGCTGGATCAAAAAAATCATCAAGTGCCGCTATAAATTTCTCAACATGTTCTGATTCTGAGCTAATTAATTTATAGAATAATTCTTTAGTTGCTGGAATCAGTTCTGCTAGTTCCTTGTCATTCGTTATATTTGAATCATCAAAATAGACATTAACCGTATGGAATAATGCGACGTATCTCGCTAATCCTTCAGGCAAATAAGATAGATCATCCCAAGATAGCTTATTAGACCTCATTAAATCTAAAACTTTAAGGGCGCATTTAGTTTTAAGACTAAGCGATTGCTTAGATAAGCACGTTTGCTCTGCTTGAACTAAATCTTCAATACTTGGTTCACTTTCCTGGGTTGTATCTCCTTCGGACATACCATTTACAGACAAAAAGTTAAACGCTAAAAATAGCATAAGAAATTTTATAGAAATTTTCATTCCAACTCCATTTATGAAAACTTGAATATTAATATTTATTAATTATATATAAATGCGACAAAAAGGCAATACGTTGGCTTGCGGCCAAATATTTCTGTAGCTCTAAAATGAGCAAATAACTAGATATTATGTTTTAACAACACCTAAACAATGTTTTTTGGCAAATTGTTATAATCAAACAATAAATGTATTATTTATGTATTGACGAAGCTCCGATAGTCATAAGACTCAGGCTTTTATAGAATCTCAAAATCTTTCACGGATAATTTTATACCCTTTAAAATTGAGCTGATTAAAGGCCTTGATAATGTCCTTCCTGGATGATTTGGAATGGTCGTTACCCGTCTAAGTGCTTATAAAAAGCATGACTTCCTTTTTCAAATCCTAAACCTAAAAGTATTTTTCCATCTCTATTGCAGTTATAATACGCAATCTGATCAAAATATTACCTCTAAATGCTGAACACCGATAAATTCTGGTAGAGATTTCCGTTCTTCATCATTTAGTTCGCCCAAACAAAGCTCAACCACTTCCTGGAAGTTTTCCAACAATTCTTCCATTGTTTCCGCTTGTGTATGCGCTCCTAGTATTGAAGGAACAGATGCCACATAGAGCCCACTTTCAGGATTTTTGAATAAGCTTTGCTTCTAAAAGCTTATTCTTATAAGTATAGACATCATCGTTTCATAATATAAAGGCACATCTGTTAAGATAATTCTTACTTTTTCTATACTATAGCTATGAGTTGTTTCATTACGATCATCTGCCATGTCTATAAGAATTTCACCTTCTTCCTCGGAATACAATTGTAACTTAACACAAGCACGAAAAACTTTTTTGGGACTGTTAACATCTTGAATATCAAAAACAACTAACAAATATCGCTTAAAAAACTTCCAAAAACTCTCAAAACTATATTCAAAGCGTTGGATAATTGAATCTTGAGCTGCTAAAATCAAGGTCTTGCTATTAGTGGCTTTTGCCTCTTCTAGGACATTAAATCCATCATTTAAAGTATCAAGAATTTTTTTAAGTAAATCCAACGATAGTTTTAATTTTTCCAAATTATTCCCTCGTTTTTAATTGCATTTTTAAGCTCTTCTGGTGCATCATAAAAATCTACCAGATCAACCTCAAGAGGAATCGGCAAATTTTCTAGAGTTGCCTTTATACGAGAAAGTTCGCGAAGCTTCAATGGCCTGCTAATATCAACAGCAATATCAATATCAGCACCTGGTTTATTGGTCCCGGTCGCCCGTGAACCAAAAAGTATTATTTTGGCATGAGGAAAATGATATTCTAATGCCTTAATAACCGCATTTTTGTATTCAGGATTAAGAAATTCTTTAGATTTATTCATTAATATTCCCATTTAATAAGCTGGCCATGTAATGACCAGCTTGTAATTTTAAACTTTAGAGCTTTAGCGGTGCTAAATCTTATAGGAACATACCCCTCAAAACTAATCGAGGTCCGCGAGGCCCAGTCTACGTTTACGTGTCCGCCAAAGCTTGAAAAAGCAAAGAAGGATCCGGGCCTTTCCTACTTCGCCCTGTGTCCGGCGAAGTTTTAACGAAGCCTGGATTGCTTCGCCACCATTTTATCCATGACCTGTGCAAAGTCGCAAGAGGTCTGAGTGCGAACGCACCGCAAGAGACCAAAAGCAAGCTCGCTTGACTGGCTTCGCCCGCCATTTTCCATGACCTGCTCAAAGTCGCAAGAGGCCTAAGTGCGAATGCACCGCAAGAGGCCTTAAGCAAACTTGTTTGCCGCAAGGGACCCTCCTACACTTATCCAGGCCACTGGCCTGGCAAGCTACGGCGGGCACGCCAATAGCGCGCAAGAGACCAAATGCGTCTAAGACGCTAGAATTCTTGAGCGGTGCTAAAGTGAACTTCCATTACATTTTCGCCAATACGTTTATTGCGGTCAAGCTTAAACGCCCAATCAACTCTTAATGGTGTCGGTTGCGTTAGCCTTATACCGAAACCAATTGCATGACGGAAATTAAATCTGTTATTAACCAATATATTTTGTAGTCCAAGATCTATAAACTGCTGCCCGCTTGGCGTATCCCACCCGGCACCACCATCATAGAAGAGTACACCACGAATTGATTGATCTCGGGTAACACTTAAAATAAGCTCTGCATTAATCCAGAACGCCTTTTGAGCACCGATTGAATCACCAAAAATTTGCGGCCCAATTTGCCCGAATCTGAACCCTCTTACTGTGGCAGGACCACCGATATGATACAGTTCACGATAAGGAATATCACGAGTACCAAACGGCATCGCAAAGCCAGCATGTCCATGAAGCATAAATATCAAATCAAAATCACCAATGAGTGGCGTTAACCATACCCCATCAAGATCAACTTTGAAGAACGAGAATCTACTACCTGAAGTTGGTAATCCAAATTTGCCCGCAATGTTCCAATTATAACCAGCACTTGGGAATACAGGATGATTTCTTAAATCTTGCCCTGTTAAGAAACCTAACCAAGTTATAGTGCCATCTTCAAATCTTCTGTTTACAATATTTTGGAATAACGCCTTTTCTTGAGGGGTGCCTGGAATTTCAGCCATTACTGGATTATCAAATCTGATGCGCTCCATACCAGCATTTACAAAAGTAGATAAATCAGGGAACCGTTGTGGCGAGAAGGTCAAATTTCCAACTATCCCGGTAACATTTTCAACTGGAACCATACTTACGTTTACAAAATCTTCATAGGTAGATCTTCTGGTATAAAAATCGACACCACCACCAATTGGTCTATCAAAGAGCCACGGTTGGAAAATATTAAAGAATACACCGCTATCTTCTTTTGAATATGAGACGTTAAAACTGTATCTAATGCCACGTCCAAATAAGTTTCTGTCAGAAACACCAGCCGTAATTTTCATGGAACTCGATGGCGATTTAATATCAGCACCACCAAAACCAACTTGAGAAAAGAATTTACCGGTCTTAATCTCATTTACCACAAAATCAACATCAGCTAAGGTATCATCAATCTTGGTGATCTTGAAGTTCACGCCATCTTTTGGATCAAAATATCCTAGCCCTTCAGCTCGTGCTTTAGAAACATCGAGTGATGAAGTGGTCAACATATCACCTTCATTCACCGCTAATATTCTACGAATTACGTAATCCCGGGTCTTATGATTACCCATTATATTTAATCTGTTCAAAAATACTTTGCCACCCAAATCTAGGTTAAATTTTATGTCTACCGTCTTATTTTCAAAATCAGGCACCGGAACCGGTTCTATATCAGCATAGATATAACCATATTGGCCAAAGACAGTTCGAAGAGTTTCGATCGTGTATCTTAAAAGTTCTTTGTTATATAATTGACCAGGTCTGACGGGTACCATGCTTAGAAGTTCTTCTTTGGTAAAGATTGATGTTTCATCTATATCAATATCATTTACCGTATAAAGATCACCCTCTTCGATAAAGAAGGTAATTGCTATATTTTGAGTTTTAGGATCAATATCAATTTTGGTATCTTTGACACGCGCTGCCAAGAAACCACTACTTTGATAAAAATTTTCTATTAAATGTTGATCATACTCAATCATCTCTGGTTGGAATGTCCCCGATTTATCCATCGCACCCAAAAGCCAATCTTCTCGAGTAAACATTAAACTGCGTAGTTTTTTAGGAGAGAATGCAGTGTTCCCAACAAAATTTATTTGCTTAACTAGGGCACGCTTGCCTTCATTTATAACAAATATTATTTTTGCATTACTTTCTGATGTCTCAATAACTTCAGTTTCAATTTTTACATCATGGTAATTTTTTTCACGATAGAGCCTTTTTATTTGCTCAGCTAATAGACCAACTTCTTCTTCATTGATTGCTGGAATTTCAGAAAATTTATATTTAGTCTCTATTTCATTCTCAGTGAGATTGCTATTACCTTCATAAACAATGCCCTCAAGACGCTTCTTTTCTTTTAGCACAACAATAAGATCAATTTTGTTATCCGGTAACCGCTCAACTTGCAGTTCGATATAATCAAAATATTTAAGACTATAAATATTTCTTATTAACGTCCCAGATAATAACGGATCAAATACTTGACCAACTCTATAAGGCATCTTAATTAATAAAGCATCATCCGAAACAATATTATTTCCTTGAAAAATAATATTATTAATTATCGGACCACTTGAAACCGATGGCCCTCCCATTAGAGAATTAGCCTTTCCTGAAACTGCCGATCCACCCATTCCCGTACCAATAGAACCGGCATTCAGCATTCCCGGAGTAGCATTTACCGGGCCCAGCTCATAAGGAGTTAAATCCTTTGGACTATGATAAGCCAGTAATGGGCTTGGATCAGTATCCGCCCAAATTGGTAAATGTAGAGATGTTAAAACAAGGAAGCACGCTGTGGCTTTAAAACCATAGTAGCGTGCGAAATTCTTCAAAGCCAACCCTACTTCGCTAAAGCTACGAAGGGTTCTACTACAATTCATCCAGGCATTTAAACATCTGGTATTTTGGCGACGTAGAACAAATAGCAACCGACTAAAAACTCTGCTTTTCAATAGCATTTCAATGCTCCATAATTCGTGCAAATTTTAAACATTTATATATCCTGGCTCAAGAATACTAGTTCTAGTAAAATTGACCAGGAGCCTTATAGGTAAGGTTTAAATAAATTATATCCTTTAACTTTGATAAACACTCTATCAAATAAAAAAGAAAATTGCACTGCCAATGAATTAATGGGTTAAATTGAAAAAAGATAAGCACGTTTTTTGAAACAGGTATTTGTATTTAAGTACAAATACCTGTATTTAGATATAAGATTATCAACTACTAAAGGAGTAAATATTAATTGCATCCTTAAACGCCACAGCAAGACATGCCGGATTTGAGAATGAGAATGCTATTGAAGATACCTGATTACCGTTTCTTTTAATACTCGATGTTGCTGTTGTATTATACATGCAATTATTAATTGAACTATAAAGACCCACGCTACCATCATTATTGCCAATAGCAAGACATTCACTTGGACTAAATGCCAGCGAACTTGGAGCAGCAAGTCCTGAAATAGTGGTTGCTAATGTGTAAGAAGTACAATTAACTCCTGGTTTGTACGTAGTTACTCGCCCGCTATTATCGGCAATTGCAAGACAATCAGAACCTGAAAACGCTATATCATTTATAACACCACCTAAAGCTATGGTTTGAGGAGTTGTTGTATTATAGGTGCAATCACTAACTCCGCTATAAATATATACATTTCCATTAACATCCCCTATAGCAAGACAATTATTCATTGAAGGAGAAGAAGCTATTACATTTACCTGAGCTCCAGATGGAATAGTAAAGCTAGGTGCAGATGAGGTATAATTACAACTCGAAGAAGGGCTAGAGGTATAAATATTAATATTTCCATTCGCATCTCCCACAACAAGACAATTATTATTAGAAAATCCCATTGCCGTTGGCGAAAGAGATAAGGTATTTGTTTGAGCAACAGCGCATCCAGGACAAGTTGAGCTATATATCAGTATCCGACCAGTACCATCCGCATAAGCAAGACAGTTACCTCGAGAAACAGCGAGAACAAGAGGCATCTCTGTAGAACCTTGTTGGCCAAATATAGTGCCGGGCTCATTATTGTAACTACATGATGTTGAAGTAGGACTATATATATTGAAACCTATCCCTAAAAATGTATCAGCTAAAACGGCCAAACAATCATTAGAAGTAAAACCTAATGAACTACCATTCGTAGTTGGAATTGAAGAAATTGGCTTTTGATTGATCACGCAAGACATTCCTAACAATGTTTGTGATGTTAATATGCTTAATATTGCATTTAAAATTATATAATTTTTAACCATCTATTTATTCCTTTTAATTAAATTACAATCCAATACCCGCACAAGCTGGGCAATATTTATTTCGTATTGCCAAACTCAAGCAATTTCTCCTCAATGTATCAACTACAATTACTATAGAATTTGAAGTAGTTACACAAGGTGCTGTTGCGGTAGTTGCTATAATAGTATATCTACCATTTGTAAGTGGCACTTGAGGCTCGAAGGAAAATTGACCCAAAGCATCACTTGTAGCACGTCCAATTTCCGCGCTATTAGCAAATATAATTACCGAAATATTTGGACTAGTAATACCGGTTATTGTTGGACTAGGACTAGATGAGACAGAGCAAGAAGGATTTGTAAGCGAAATAGCAACCGTATCTATTCCCACAAAAGCCATGGCACGTGCTGTACATCCCTTAGCATCTTGAACTATAACACTATAAAAGCCCATATCTGCAGCAGTTATATTATTTAGCAGAAGTGTATTTGAAGGTCCGGTTTGAATAACGGTATCGCTCGGATTCATCCAGGTATAAGTAAAAGGCCCTATTCCCCCGCTAACTGTTGCTGTGAGATTTACCGTACCGCCTACACAAATATTAGAGTCTTGTGGAATTATATTTACGCTTAACGCAGAATTAAAAGCATATATATTAACCGATTCAGCAAAAGGCACTGCTAGACAATTGTTTAGAGAAAATGCTATCGCCAGTACAGGTACATTGCTTGTAATAGTAGACAATGGAGATGTACTATATGCGCATGAGCCTGTTGGACTGTAAATTCCGACCTTCCCATCACTGCTTCCTATGGCAAGACATCCATTTAATGAAAAAGCTAGCGAGCTAGGGGCAACAAGCTCGGAAATTGTGGTTGCTAATGTGTAAGAAACACAATTAACCCCTGGTTTGTAAGTAGTTACTCGACCACTATTATCAGCAATTGCAAGACAATCAGAACCTGAAAACGCTATATCATTTATAGCACTACCTAAAGCTATCGTTTGAGGAGTTGTGGTATTATAGGTGCAGTCACTAACTCTGCTATAAATATATACATTGCCATTAATATCCCCTACAGCGAGACAATTATTAATAGGAGAAAAAGCAATGTTCGATATATGAGCAGCTGAAGGTATAGAAAAAGTGGTTGTTGCCGTCTCATTATAAATACAAGCAACTGGGTCAATAGAACTATAAATAAACACCTGCCCATTATCCTTTCCTAAAGCAAGACAGTTGCTAAGAGAAAATCCTATCGCCGTTCCTCCATTTGGAATAACCGTTGAAGCAGTCGTGCTGTAATCACATCCAGGACATGTTTCAGACGGTAAGAATATTGATATATCATTTTCATTAGCAACAGCTAAACACCCCATACTTGATAGAGCTATGGCACTACTAGGTGAAGATGGAGCGGGAAAAGTTACTGTGGGTGTAGGATTATAGATACAATCAGCTAAAGGGGTATGCACGCGCACAATAGATAAAGTATCTGAGGTAACCAAACAGCTATTTGAATTAAAAGCTAAAGAAACTACATTTGTTAGAGGAATAGATGCAGTAGGTGTTGTATTGATTGAGCAGCATGACATGCCCAATAATGCTTTATTTGATGTCAAAATGAAGAGCAAACTTAAGATCAATTTTATACATTTTTTACCCATCATATCCATCCCCTTCAAAAACATTATAGCATTATAGCCCAGACAAGCCGATATAATATTACAAATATAATATCGGGCATTGTCAATAAAACGCGAGATTTCTCTTAACAACTAAGCAAGCGGTAATATAGATCAGATGAATCTAGATTCGTGCAAATTTTAAACATTTAATATAATACTATTTCTAGTAAAATTGACCGGGAGCTTTATATGGAAAGTTTAAATAAGTTATATCCTTTAACCTTGATAAACACCTTATCAAATAAAAAAGAAAATTTCACTGCCAACAATGTTAAGATGTATGTTTGTGGTATCACTCCTTATGATTATGCCCATCTTGGGCACGGACGATGCTACGTAACTTTTGATATTCTCTATCGCCTACTAAAATTTTTAGGCTACGAAGTTACTTACTGCAGAAACTTTACCGACATTGATGACAAAACAATAAAAAAGGCCGAAACAGAATTTAATGACCCCTTTCTCTACAAAAAAATTTCTGAAAAGTTTATCAAATCTTATTTAGAAGATATGGAGAAACTTAACTGTATCAACCCAGAACATCAACCATTAGTTACTGAGCATATACCAGAAATAATTAAATTTATAGAAGGACTCATAAACAACAAAAAAGCTTATGCAACTTCTGCTGGCGATGTTTATTTTAGCATTGATAGCTTCAAAGAATACGGCAAACTTTCTAAACGTAATACGGCAGACCTTATTGCAGGTTGCAGGGTTGAGGTTAAAGAAGACAAGATTAATCCACTGGATTTTGCATTATGGAAATCAGAAACAAAATCTGGCCCTGGGTGGGACAGCCCCTGGGGCTATGGTCGACCAGGGTGGCATATAGAATGCTCAGCATTAGCCAAAAGATATCTTGGCAATACGATAGATATTCATGGTGGTGGCATGGATCTTATATTTCCCCATCATGAAAATGAGGTAGCTCAATCTGAAGGACTCCATAATCAAATTTTTGCTCGATTCTGGCTCCACAATGCTTTCGTTTTGGTCGATAAAGAAAAGATGTCAAAATCTTTAGGCAACTTTGTCACGCTTAAACAGATTCTTGAAAAATATAATCCAATGGTAATTCGGTATTATTATCTGTTACATCATTATCGCAATCCTATGGAATTTTCTACTGAAGATATTCTGGCGGCAGAAAAGAGTTACCAAAAAGTTGCGCAGCTATTGCAGGATATAGATGAACTCTCTTTCGATAATTTTGATCCCAAAAAGCATGAACTAGCAAATGCTCTCATAAAAGCTTTAACTGATGATCTTAATATCGCCAAGTTTTTTGGCATAATTTTTGAACATATAAAAGAGCTTGAAAAAGATAAAGTTTTATCTAAAACAACTGAGCTAGGTTTAATAAAAACGATTATTACCACTATTTTAGGCCTAAAACTTACGTTACTTGAAAAAGCCAAAGTAGATATCACTCCAGAAATTCAGGAACTCATTGATCAACGCGAAGAAGCGAGAAAAGCTAAGGACTGGAAAGCATCTGATGAGATTAGAGATCAATTAAAAACTTTAGGCTATGATGCTCATGACAAAAAACTTTAGGTCAGCTGAATAATTGCATATAAAACCGCCAAAACTTCAGCAAGATGGATTCAAAGTTCACCTCGTTACACTTTCTCCTTTATCAAGATTTCGGCGAACACATACCATGAGCCGGAGAAAGCATAAGCAAACTTGTTTGCCGCAAGGGAGCAAGAGTGCCTAAGGCACATAAAAACTGGGTCAATCTTTGGAATAGTATTTCTATCGATTGACCCTTTTGTTTTTAGCATCCTAAAATTTGTTCAATTTTAGTGTGCAAATCTTCTTTGCTCATATATCCTATCTCTCTACCAACCACTTCATTGTTTTTAATAAAGATAAATGTAGGAACGGAAAGAATTTTATAAGAAACAGCGATGTCGGGGGACTCGTCTATATTTAATTTTACAAAAGCATATTTAGAACCAAGTTCTTGCTCAAGCTCTTCAAATATAGGTGCCATGTGTTGACAAGGTCCACACCAAGTTGCATAAGCATCAATAATAATCGGCTTATTCGCATCCTCTATTTCTTGCTTAAAATTATGTTTAGTTATACTTACGGGCATAATTAAATCCTTAATTTTTAACATTGTTACATATTACTTATACCAGTAAAGTAAAAAAAATCTATTTTATGCACTAATTTGTTTAAAAACCTTACACAAAAATATTGCCCTTAACCATTATCTTTTTCTAATCTATTAAAAATTACTAAAGGTCGTATTAAATTTATTCCTGCATGGAAATAAATTGGAGAACGTTAATGAATAAAAAATTTTTATTATTAAGCTTAATTTTATATACATTTGTTATTGGCCAGCCAGAGAATGTAGCTGAGGAAGTAACTCAATCTGAACTTAACGAGAACAGCATAGCCAAAAGAAAGATGACTGAAGCCATTACCTTGACAGATAATGCCGTAAAACATATACAGAGCGTATCTATTGGAGATGCTTGTTATGATTTTATTTATAATCCAATATGGAGAAAAAGCGGTGATCTTTATGTAACGCTCTATGATGAAGATGGCATGTGTTTAGCACATGGCGATGAAATGTTCTTAATTTGGAAAAATATTTCTGCAACCAGAACATTTGGCAGCACGCCAATATTAGAGCAAATGCTCAATGCTGGACCAGAGGGTAAAGAACTTTCTTATATATGGAATAATGCTTATAAGTCTGCCTATGTCCGAATAGTAGAAAAAGATGGGGTAAAATATATAGTAGAGGTCGCATTTTATCCGAAAGACAATGAATATATAACAAAGGAGATAGCTAATTCTGTACAAACTTATTTAAACACCTACGACAGAAGCATCACCTTTTCATTATTAAATGACCCACAAGGACCATTCGCAAAAAATGATATCACTACCATGGTTTTGGACTTGAAGGGCACCTGTATTGCAAACAATCAAAATCCAGGGCTTATTAACCAAAACCTGCTGGATCTTACCGATTCTAAAGGAGTAAAGATAGTCAGATTAATCCTGAAACTCGCTGATCAAAAAGGCTCTGGTTGGATAAACTATTTTTGGCTAAATGCTCCCACACGAGCATATGTTGAAAAAATTAAGAATCCAGCTAGCGCAAAAGATCCTAATGATCCTAATAAATATTATGTCGTTGTATCTAACTATTATCCCAATCAAGGTTTAGATGTAACTCAAAATTTTGTAAACAGCGCCAGAAGTTACCTCCGAAACAATGGCCCAGAAGCTGCATTTAGAGAATTTTCAAATAAAGTAGGAAGGTTCGTCAAAGGTGGCTTAGCAATGTTTGCATACGACTTGAAAGGCACATGTTTAGCAAATTGGGATGATCCAAGTCTTGTGGGCCAAAACTTAATAAACAGAACTGATGATGAAGGCAAATTTATAACCAAAGAAATGATTCAATTAGCCAAAAAACAAGGCCATGGCGTTATTAATTATTATATAAGAAATTCAACAGCTATGTCTTATATCCAATTGGTTCATACTCCAAATGGTCCTTTTATTATAGGATGTGAATTCTTTCCGGAATCAAAAGCAGAATACATTAAAACACTTGTCGAAAAAGCAAGTAATTATCTTATTGATAACTCAATGGAACATGCATTTGATCAATTTACCATAAAAGGTTCCCAGTTTCAAAAAGGCGATACCTTTATATTTGTTTATAGTACCGATGGAAGAAGATTGGTTAATGGCTCTAAACATGAAGGCATTTGGCGAAACTTTACAAAATCTACCGATCAAGAAGGATTGCCAATAGTTGAAGATATCATATCAACAGCTTTAAATGGTGGCGGTTGGATAAAGTACAAGATAAGAAATGGAACAAGAAGAGTATATGCTAAAGCGGCAACGAAACCAGATAAAGCCGGTAATCCACAAACCTTTATAGTCGGTAGCGGATACTTTATCTAATAAGCTTTAAAAATAATAGTTACCTAAGAGCTACTATAAAGAGTAAGAATACACATTTATAGTAGCTCTTTTTTGTACAGTCTTTCTAAATAGCTTAAGCAAAAAATATCGCATTTTGACTTGTAGCTCAAATCCTCATATTCTGTGATTTGAAAAATCCTAAAACAATACCAATTATTTATGGGGCGTATATATGAATCATATAATCAGCATAACACTTTTGATGATACTATTTACCGCGACATATAACTTACAATGCAAACCCGCTAGCAACAATCAGCCCGATGAAAACAACACAATTAATAAGCCAGCAAAGACAATCAAGATTCAATTTATTTTAGGGAGTACACGTCAAGGTCGTATTTCAGATAAAATAGCAACCATTCTTAAAGAAATGGCCAATAAGAGACAAGATGTATCTACTCAACTAGTTGATTTAAGAACTTTCGAGTTACCATTTCTTAATGATGAAATATCTCCCTCAAAAAGAACAGAAATTACTGATCCGGCAGTAAAGAGATGGTCAGAAAAAATAAAAGAAGCTGATGCGTTTATTATTGTGGTTCCCCAATATAATGCGGGATATCCAGGAGTGCTTAAAAACGCTTTAGATAGTTTATATGCTGAATGGAATCATAAGCCTGTGGCATTTGTTGCTTATTCGGGTGGCCCAACTGGCGGAACATCAGTTATTGCTCAGTTAAGACAAGTAGTTGCTGAGCTACAAATGAAACCAGTAGCTTTAGATATTAAAATTCCAACCTCCTGGAAAGCATTTGATCCTCAAGGTAATTTTGTAGATAACACTATTGAATCAAAATTAAACACCGTTATTGATCAGCTTATCAGCAGCCAAGAAAACAATTAATAACATTGCACATTTTTTCAACAGTGCTAGAATCTAGGGCAAGAAAATATAAAGTATCCTTAACCTAGAAAGGGTTTTATATGAAAAGCTTAGTATATTTTTTAATAATCAGTACAAATCTTGTAACATTATCCAATCCAACCAAGTTAGATGTAGATTTCTTTTTCAAACAGACCAAAGCAAATTCAAATCGTAGAATTGAATCTAAAGCACATGTGTTTGTCGATGCAAATGGCATGGCTACCTTGGAATGTGGAGTCGATAGCGATTTCATCTTAAATTTTAATGTCCAAGACCAAAATGGTACCGAAGTAAAAATTAGAACCGAAATTTTCGATGGCGCAACACTTATTGCTAAACCGGTAATAACCATTCCCTATAATCAAAAAGGCGTAATAGAGATTGGCACAAACGGCGCCAATGCTGAAAGCTCAGAATTTAGCTTATCAATAATACCTTCACAAGAAATCTTAGAACCATTAGAAAATTAATTATCTACAGGGTTAGATGTGCACCTAACCCTGTTTCTTTTCACTCTCAACCATCCCCCATTTCTTACACGTTTCTCGCGAACAATTGCTTGACCTAAAGAATTTGCATCAACTAAGATGATAAACATACAATCGACAAAATAAATGAGCAGTTACAAAACTTATAACTTAAGAATGGAAGCCATGGAAAATAAATATTTTTTCAGTCTTAAATCAATGAAGCCTCATTATAGCAATGAAGGCGGCAGCCTTATTCATGTGACCTCCAAAGAAGTTCCTGGTTTCGTTGATATATCTTACGCACATTTACGACTTAACAAAAGAGGATCGGTAGAACCTATTTGGCATGCAAATGCACATAAAATTGGATACTGCACTTCCGGCTATCTTTTGGTATCGATTAGAACTCCAAGTGGGGTTGAAAACTTCACGGTAAAAAAAGGAGAAATGTTCTTCATCCCAGAAGGATATGTACACCATATCGAAAATATTGGAGAAGATGAAGGCGTAGTAAATTTTGCATTCAATAACACCATGCCAGAAACAATGTGTCTCTCAAAGGCCGTGTACTCTATATCAAATAGTGTATTCAATAGTACTTTTAATACCGCACCTAGTTTTGGCGAAGGTCTCAAGAAAGATAAAGTTGATAAATTAATTCATGTTCTTTCTCCATTAAAGAAGCCAATCAATCCTATTTCAAGCAAATACAAATTTAATATCGAAGATTCTGCTAAAACAGTTTTGACAAAAGGTGGCTACCTTCAAATCGGAACCAAAGATAATCTTGCTGTTCTTAATGGATTAGGAATATTAGGCTTTGGATTAAATCCAAAAGGTGTTGTTGAACCTCATTGGCATACTAATGCAGGAGAACTCGTATTTATTGTTAAAGGAACAACACGTATTACCGTTCTTTCTCCTGATGGCGAAGTTAAAATAATGGAAGTAAAAGGTGGTGAAGGAGCTTTTGCGCCAGCCTCTCATTTTCATAACATAGAAAATATTGGTACTGATGATGTTGAAGTGATAGCTTTCTTTAGCGATGAAAATCCAGATTATTTAGGAATTGGTGAAGTTATTGGGTCCTATTCCAATGAGCTGTTAGCATCTATTTTTAATGTAGCTCCTAACTATTTTGATACATTCAAAAAACCAACAGGACCATTGGTAATTGTACCTCTTGAGTAAGATTTTCCCTATAAGCAATTTTTTATAAGCTCAGCCCGCTGATAAATATCGGCGGGCATTGTATTCAACTAATCCAAGTCGCTTAAGCAAGCCATACAGCTAAAGCTGCTTTGGCCTGCACAGCTTCAAGAGCCAATATCTCGTTTGAATCAACACAAGCTTCCTTCTTAATCTGCGAAGTATATTGAGCTACGCTATATCTTATTGTTGCTCAACTTAGTATTTTCTTGCAAGCATCCCATTCATTGTCAAACATATTAGTAGAATCATAATCATCTATGGCTTCTTATGTTGTCTTAAAATATGTTTTTTATTTAAAGCCCTTTAATTCGGGACTAATTATAAATTCAAGGCTCCTGTAATTCAGCCCCAGCTCAAAAAAAGAAATAATTAAACACAAAGGTTTGACGATTCAAAGAAAGGAGTGCTATAAAGTAAATTAACTTTTTTGCATCCAAAAGCATTTAAGGTCGATAGAACTTAAAGGGAGAGAGTAATGAAAGCGCAGAGGAATCGTTTATATTTATTTTTAGTACTATTTTTACTTGTCTATAATAAGCAAATAGAAGCAAATTTAGCAAACTTAACAAGCAATGACCCATATCCCTTGTTCAGTTCTATTTTTCCCTATTCCTATTTAACTGATAGGCAAAAATCACAACTCATGCAATTTGAGTACGCATATCCGGTAAGTAGATTTAGAATCAACGCTACCGGTTACCGTCAATCAGCAAACTTTGGCAGAAACAGACAAAGAGATGCGGTAAATCTTGGTGATGTACCAAACGGCAGATGGAACATGTTGTCATTTTTCTGGGATCCTGTACTCAGACAACAACTTTTTAGCGCACTAAATATTAAGTTTACGCCAGAAGCATTAATGACGGATTGCAACCCGCCGATGGATCAATTTTGCGGGCCAATAACCGATACAGCTGATAGTTGCTTTTGTATACTTACCCAACCAGAGAAATCTGATCCAAATAAAGAGTTTGGCTTTTTTACCATTCCAATGCTTTATAGAAAGTATGGCGTTAGATTCGAATCAGAACTTATCTTATTTGATAGCTGTTATTATGCAATTGGTATAAGAGCTCAGGGTGGCGTAGCTAATATAACACAGCGAGTGTTGGGCTTTGTTGATTTAACATGCCAAGCATTAGGAACTGCATGCCCTATAGCATCACCAGGAATTATCAACACACCGCCCACCCCAGTAGCTCAAATGCCACCTGCAGTTGCGGTACCTTATGTAAACCAAGCAACTAATCCTATACCACCATGTCCTGCCCAAACACCCTGCGTGCCTGTAGGGCCTACCACCCCAATTGATTGTGTAGAACTTCCTCAAACATTTACACCATGCGATACGGGGACACTTTGTTTTTCATATGATGCACCAGTAAAAAAACTTGTTACAGAAAACGTTATGAAAAAGAAGAATATTATTACCGATTTTTTCGGTCTTAATATTAATAGCTTTGACAAAGTGGATCTAGAAGATTTTAGAATGATTCTCTTTTGGAGACAAATATTTGTAATTAATGAAGAAGATGAATTTTATCCACGACTTATTTTTATGCCGTGGGCAGAAGCAGGTGCAGTATTACCACTTGGTAAGCAAAGAAATTTAAGCAAACCATTCTCTCTTCCAACAGGGAACAATGACCATGTTAGTACTGGCTTGACTGCTGGATTTACTTTGGGCTACTTAGATACCATTGATCTAAATTTCTCTGCAGGATTTACTCGATTTTTTGAAAGAGAATATTGTGGCTATAGATTACCAACTCATCCTAAAGAAAGTGGCATTTTTCCCTATACAGCAGACGTCAACATTAGACCCGGTTCAACTTGGCAGTTCGGCGCAAGCATGAACGCGTATAGGTTTTTAGGAAATTTATCATTCTGGGCCGAGTATGAAATCGTTCAACATAGACATGACGAAATAGAAGTATGCAGATCATTTATTCCGTCTACATCTAAATATTTTAAACAAGGATTCTTGGTAGAGCTAGCAGAAGATTTAACAAAATGGGAAGTGCAAATGTTTAGCATGGCATTTAATTATGATCTTTCTCCTTACCTAACTGCAGGAGTCTTATGGCAAGCACCGGTAAAAACTCGCAATGCATATAGATCAGGTACATTCTTAGGAACTATATCATTTGTGTATTAAGCGAAAATCAGTAAAAAACATTAGAACCTTCGCTGGCTGAAAAATAATTGCAAGAATAGAATTTTGTATTGACGTCACCCTGCAACTTTTAATAAAACTGAGTTGTTAACTAGGTAATGCACCTCAAGTTACTATAAAATTTAACAATTTAAAAAGAAGGAAATAATGTATGTCTAATTTAAAAAAAACAATGAAAATATCATTTATTGCCTTAGCTTTACTTGCCTCATCACCAGTTTTGGCTACCTGCAAAACGTCAGAAAACAATGCAGGTCAGGAGCTAAAAGGACCATGGCCATTAATATGCGGCAGAAATACTTCAAACTTAGGAATATCTTTTGATACAAAGCTTCAACCTCCTTTTGAAGTAGCATGGTCACGCCTTGAAACCACTACTGGCGGAGTTGCAGTTCAATCTCAACCAACTGTTGTAGGTGATGTACTTTATGCTGCTAATTCAGGTGGAAATGTTTTTGCGGTAAATGCTCTTACTGGTAATTTAATTTGGAATACCCAGATAGCTGATGAACCTTTCGTTACAAGCCCAAGTATTTCTGCCGATGGTTTTGTTTATATTGCCGCTGATACCATATACGCTTTGAATGCTACAACTGGTGCTATTGTATGGTCTACCCCATTCTCTACTCCGGTAGTAAAAACCGAATCTGCAGGTAACACTATAATTTCTGGCGATAAGGTTCTTGTTGGTATCAGCTCTACCGTACAAACTGATGATGTCGGAGCTTTTATTGTCTATAATCGCTTTACTGGTGAAAAACTTTGGCAATTTGACACATCAACATTCCCAAACCCTCCTTATGGACCAGGTGGCGGAGTTTGGAGTTGTCCATCAGTTGATACAAAAAGAGGATTGATTTTTGTAGGTTCTGGACAAGCATATAATGGGGCTGCAAGTCCTTACACAGATGCTCTTCTTGTTTTTGATCTTCAAGGAAATTTAGCTTGGAAATATCAATTTAGAATAAATGACGTTTGGAGCTCTTCGTTAACCAATCTTCTTCCAGGAACTTATGACCTTGATGTAAGCGGCCACCCAATATTGTTTTCTGCTGAAGTTGATGGCAAATGTGTGGATTTGGTAGGAATAAGCAGTAAAGATGGAAGCTATAGAATTTTTGCCCGCGATCAAAAAAATCCTGATTATGTACAACCACTAAGCTATTTGCAGCTAGATCCGATCGCTTCTATACAAAGTATTTCAACACGAGCGATCGCAAATGATGGGGTACTTTACCTCGCATCAACTGCTCTTATTGGAAGAACCGGAGCAAGAGAAAGTCTTGATTACGCTATAGTTGATATTGCCCACCAAATTAATTATCTCACTCAAAGAACAAGCGTAAAAACAATTGCTTTAGATCTTAAAAAGCTTCTTAAAGCTGGTAACACAAGCGGCACAATACCTCAAGATGCTATCATTTGGGAAACTACTACCATGCCTGGTTTAGAAATGTCAAACCCATTAAGCTATGGTAATGGAATTTTATATCAAACTTCCACAACGGGCTGGGTAAGAGCTATAGATGCAAAAACAGGCGCTGAGCTTTGGAGACATATTCCACAACCATTAGCTGATGCAAATGCTTATATCAAATTAGCTACATTCTGTTCATCAGGTGTAACAGTTACCGATAAAATGCTTTATATCGGACTAGGTTTTGAAACTGGCGGTCTTGCTTTACCAGGCGGGGGCATTGTTGCTTATAAGCCTATTAAGAAATAATATATAATTTATTTATAGAAGGGTCTTGGAAATTCTTCAAGGCCCCTTCTTTATAAAGATCAATCTCCAATTAACCCATTCACAAAGACCCTATCTCCAACCCATGAGAGCATAATTAAACAGGTTAAGGTACAAGAACATTAATGGACCGGACCTTGAATTGACAGGCTGGATTCTCTTGGTATAATTAATAATAAATAAAATCATATTTATATTAATAAAATAAATGGGGCTTAAAGGATGAATAAATTCTATAAAATAGCTTTAGTGCTAACAATGTTTAGCTACTATGGCCTACAAGGAATGTCTGAAAAAGAGACTAATGAAACACCTGAGCTGGATTCACCGTATTCGCTGAAAGCAATAGTCGCTAATAAAATTGCAAGCGCTCTTCAGAAACATGAGATAAGCGAAGATCTTTTATCATGTTTACCAGAAGAACTACAAGATTATCTTAAACATTTGATCCCATGAACCAATGGTTAGAAAAAAAAGGTAGCGCTATTTTTTCCAGTATTAAATTTTTAGATCCAACAAACAAAGAATTAAAGATCGGAATTATAGATGATTTAACAGAATTGGAGATCTCTGACCTAGAGCTAAAAAAACGGGGAGATCAGAACCTCTTTGATGAGTACAACCTAGATTTCAAAGAATCTGAAATAAAAAAACTAATCAAACAAACAAAAACCCTCTGGTACAAGTTAATCGATGCACAATCAGTTCATTTAAATACATTTATTTTAGCATTAGACTACATGACCCATATAATTTGCTTTGAATCATTTTTAAATGAAATCAATGCACTTATGGTGAAAGTATTAGATAAAGAATCAGATACAAGCACGAATACTCTAGACGGTCACCCTGTCCACAAAAAAACTAAGTTTACAAACCACGAACAAAGCCAACTAAAAAAGTATGCAAAGGAAGCTGTATCGTCACACAGGCATCACATTTTAGCTTTAATAGACCACCTAGAAGTTCTGCCAAGAGAATTTTGGTTGGAACAATTTAGAAAAATGTGCGGATGGAACAACAATTTTGTCGGCACATTGCGGGTATTAGGCTCTATAATAAATTTTAATAAGGAAGAATTTGAAGCTCTGGTAAAGCCCAATGAGCCCTCTCAAAATCAATCCATTCTTGCTGATTCGATAAATGATCTAGCCCAATTGAAATATCTCTTCGAACTCATGGAAGGCTTTGCTTTAAATATCCAAGAAATAACTAATAGCAATGAATTGCTCATTAAGGCTTTAATTCCATATTACACCTTAATCACTCACTCTAGAGGCGCTTTTAACATGCCCAGAAAACCCAATATTAATCTTATAGCATTTTTGCTTAATAAAGGAGCCGATATTAGCCAAATGCTTGATTCTGGTGTTTATGCAGGTTGTAATGCATTGGATCTAGCTCATTCCTTTTACAATCAATACAAAGAAGCAGATCCCTCGCTGGCCAGTATTTACTCAGATGTAATCAATTTATTAGAAAAGCATCAAAGTAATACTCATTAGAGCATCTAACAGAAAATTTCAACAATAACAGATATAGAATCTGCTTAACCTATATAATGGCGTTTAAAATGAGCAACAAATTTAATAAAATAGTTCTATTATTGGCAATGTTTAGTTTTTATGCACTACAAGGAATGTCTGAAAAAGAGACTAATGAAACACCTGAGCCGGATTCACCGTATTCGCTGAAAGCAATAGTCGCTAATAAAATTGCAAGCGCTCTTCAGAAACATGCGATAAGCGAAGATTTTTTATCATGTTTACCAGAAGAACTTCAAGATTATCTTAAACATTTGATAGCCATAAACCAATGGTTAGAAAAAAAGCGTAGCACCCTTTTTTCCATTATTAAATTTCTCGATCCAGCCAACACGGACTTACAGCTCAAAGATATAGATAATTTAGCAACATTTGAGATCAACCAAATAGAGGAAAAAAAACGTGGAGATTTAAATCTTATAGATGAGTTCAACATAAATTTCGAAAAATCTGAAATAAACAACTAATCAAACGAACGAAAACCCTTTGGAGTAAGTTAATCGATGCACAATCAGCTCATTTAGATAAATTTATTTTAGCATTAGACGACATACTTGGTATTTGGCTATTTAAATCATTCATAATCCAAATAAATGCACTCATGATTTTGGAATTAGATAAGATCTTAGATTCCAGTTCAAATAACCTTGAAATGAGTGACGGTATTCACAAAAAAACTAAATTTACAAAACTCGAACCAAGCGAATTAGAAGCAATGGCCAACCTGGCTGTGGATGTTCGACAACATCACATTATAAAACTTTTAAACGACTTAGGAGCGGTATCAAGAGAATTTTGGTTGAAACAATTTAGAAAATTGTGCGGATACAACAACAAATTTGTTGACACATTGAGGCTATTAGGCACTATAATAAACTTTACTAGGGAAGAATTTGAAGCTCTTGTAAAGCACGATCAGACCTTTCAACATCAATCCATTATTGCAGCTTCGTTCAAAAATCTCGCTCAATTGAAATATCTCTTTGAACTCATAGAAGAATTGGGTTTAAATAGCAAAGAAATCGTTAATAGCGACTATAATAGAATTTTTAGCCTCAACACATTGCTAAATGAGGCTATAGCGCCGAGTATATATGCACAAGACTGTGTTCCCAATATTGATCTTATAAAATTTTTAGTCAGCAAAGGAGCTGATCCTCAAATAAGATACTTCAATTATGTTTATGGAAATTGGAATGCATTAGATATCGCCCTTTTCCTTTATAATCAATTACAACAAGGTAACCCTGCGATCGCCACTATCTACTATGATATAATTAATCTGTTAATAGAAGCTTTATTTCCAAACGCTTTAGAGCAGGGATCATGATTTCTAGAGAAAAAAATGAAGCGCACTGCGGCTTCAAAGCCACAGTTTCGCGCGGAATTCTTCATAGCCAAAACCCTCTTCGCTTTCTACTCCAATAAAGTTTCGAAGAACAGAAAAGCTAAAAAGAACTAGACAAAGGGTTCTACAGCCATTCATCTAGGTATTGAAATACCTGGTTTTCTGGCGACGCAGAATAAAAAGACATACTCAATCTCAATAGAAATGCTTTATTAGTGGGAAATTAATAACTTTCCTACGCTGTACATGATGAAAAAAAGGTACAAGAACATTAATGGACCTGGCCTTAATGGACAGACTGGATCTTCTTGGTATAATTAACGACAAATAAAATCATATTTATATTAATAAAAAAGTGGGGCTTAAAAATGAATAAATTCTATAAAATAGCTTTAGTATTAACAATGTTTAGCTACTATAGTCTACAAGGAATGTCTGAAAAAGAGACTAATGAAACACCTGAGCTGGATTCACTGTATTCGCTGAAAGAAATAGTCGCTAACAAAATTGCAAGAGCTCTTCAGAAACATGAGATAAGTGAAGATCTTTTATCATGTTTACCAGAAGAACTACAAAATTATATTAAACATTTGATAGCCACAAACCAATGGATAGAAAAAAAACGCAGTGTCCTTTTTTCCGTTATTAAATTTCACGAAACGAACACGGACTTTCAGCTCGAGGATATTGAAGAAACAAAGAATTTATTAGAGTTTGAATTAGAAGCAAAAAAACAAGGTGATTCTAGGGGCATAAAAGATTTGAAAAGACCTGAGCTAAAAAAACTAATCAGAAGAACAAAAATTTTTTGGTGTAGATTGGCCGATTCAAAATCGATTCATTTAAATACCTTTATTTTAGCATTACAAGCAAATATCAGTATTTTTAATTTAGAAAAATTCCTAAAAATAATCAATATACTTATAGCAAGAGCGCTAGATCAGACACTCAATTCAAGCTCGAATACACTGGAAAAAAATGACAATATTCAGAAAAAAGCTAAATTTACCAACCTGGAACAAACCCAACTCGAAGAGTATGCAGAGCTAGCTCTTTCTAACAAAGAGGACCATGCTTTAGCACTAATAGTTAATTTAGGAAATCTACCAAGAGAATTCTGGTTGAAGATGTTTGCGAAAATATGTTTATCAAAGAACTTTTCTGTTCGTGAATTGAAGCTATTAAACTCTTTAGTATATTTAACCAAAGAAGAATTTGAATCTCTGTTGAAACCAAGTGAGCTCACAAAAAAGAAACATCTTCTTAGATCCTCATTTAAGAATCTAGCGCAATTGAAATATCTCTTTGAACTCATCGAAGAGTTTGGTTTAGATGGCAAAAAAATAATCAATAGCACTATAAGTAACTACTTCCCTTCATTGCTGATAAATGCCATAAACAAAGTAAAGTGCACCAACACTAATATTGATCTTATAAAATTTTTCTTAGTACACGACACTTTTATGAAATAAATTGAAAAAAGCCTTGCTTTATATAAAACTTGATAAAATTTCCACCAAGAAAAAGGATCAAGGAATGTATAAAAACAAGGCTTTACATAATTATA
>Ga0335394_10001921_pt1 | contig 23369 bp, 4 predicted proteins | sample MAT03_FD_205741 | JGI IMG/M metagenome (GOLD analysis project Ga0335394, IMG submission 205741) | Freshwater microbial communities from Lake Fryxell liftoff mats and glacier meltwater in Antarctica - MAT-03 (spades assembly) (version 2) ...
ATTGTAACGGTAGCGCCTACACACAGTGTCTGATTTTGCCCTGCATCCGGAATAGTCGTTGGATCAGGTTCTGTAACCGTTACAGGAATAGATGATGCACAAGAGTTGCCATCGGTAACTTGTATGTTGTAAACACCGGCTGCATAACCTGAGAACACACCATCAAAATTCGTGTTTCCGTTTTCATCATACAGGTAGAAGCCTACACCATTGGTTACTTCAATCGTAAAGGAACCGTCATTACCACCGTTACACGCTACATTCGTTTGACTTAAAATATTAAGTGCAGGAAGCGGAGTAATGGCAACTAAAGTGGTAGTAGTTGATGAACAACCGAATTGGTTGGTAACAGTTACAGTGTATGTTCCTGCAGCAGCAGCAGTAGCATTATTCAATGTTGGGTTCTGAACGATATCGTTAAATCCGTTCGGACCTGCCCATGAATAACCATTACCCGTTGTTTGGCCGGATGCTATATTATTTCCAAAGAATGATACCGATTGACCTTCACACACAGGAGCATTACTGGCTGCTGTAGGTTGTGGAGCCGGTTTGAAGGTGTAAGAGAAAGTCTGTGGTGTAGAACACGATCCAACAGTAAACAATGGAACAACTTTCCAGTAGTATGTATTAGTTGTAACAAACGAACCTACACTATATGATGTTCCGGGTTGATTTGCAGAAACAAGTGTTGTTGGGTTCGGATTGTTAGCATCAAGATACACATCGTATCCGGTTGCGCCGGCTTTAGGAGCCCATGACAATGCAAGATTATCATCAGGACAAATTTGATCGCCGTTACCGGGGAAGATTGGAATTCCAACACAATTAGGATCGCCGATGTTGATTAAGAAGTCTTCGGTTTCACCATATCCATAAGAAAGACAAGGTGTCAATCCTGCACCTGAAACACCTTCAGCGCAAATTACTCGCATAGCAGTATTTCCTGACAATGCAGTTAATGGAACTGTAAAGAATCCACTAACCACTTTATCACCACCCGGAGATGCACCGGTTGCAGCTGAGGTACCAGGCTGTTGATATACTGCTTCACCCGGATCAGCAAATGATCCATTCTGATTGTAGTCGATGAAGACAGCAATACCGGCAGGATAGAACGCTGCACCATCACACTCGTTCTGACGAACCTCCCAAGGAACAGATGCGCCCTGGAAAATGGTAGTCAATGAACCTAATGTTTTGAAGTTTGAATATCTACTTAAAATCGAGCCTGGACCAGGTGCAACTGTTGTACAACCTGCAGTATTTGCATAAGCAGCTGCAGTAGAAGCACCGTTTAAAGACACCTGATATATCTCCTCATCAAATGTAGTTGTAGCGGCAGAAGCACAATAACAATCAAAGAATGGCGTCACATTCATCAATAATGCAGTGGTAAAGTTCGAACCTGAAACACAACCTACATTTGCACGGTAATAAGTTGGAGTTGAGATCGTAATCGCTCCATAGGTGGTTGCACCTGAACCTAAATCAGTCCAGGTAATTCCATCCGGCGAAGACTGCCATGAGTAGCTAGCTCCCGGAGGAGTGAATTGCGTGCTCAGAGTAAATGGCTGAGTAGGGCAAACAGGGTTTAATGTTGATAAAGTGTTACCCGGGTTTGATGCAGGCTCACTAAGTGTAACTGAACCGGATGCGAAGCAACCATAGGCTGGATCAGTAACGGTTACGTTATAAACCTGTGATGGTGATCCTAGGGTTGCAATCGGATTGAAGATAGTTGTGCTATTTAATCCTGCGCCTGTCCACGTGTAATTAAAACCAACACCGCCAAGGATATCAATAACATAATCTTCCACTTCACTGTAATTGGAACTAAAGTTATCACAAGCAGAAATTGGATTAATATTATTACCATTTGCAAGAACACGAATTCGAGTAGCACCGGGATTAGAAGTAACCGGAATAGTGATAATGAAATTAGTGATGTTGTTAGCAGAGTTTAGTCCATTTGCAACTACTACATTTTCACCTACATCACCAAAATCACCATCGCGATTCCAGTCGGCCCAAATATTGTAATAGGCAATTCCACATGTTCCCTGTGTTTGGCAGGTGATTGTGAACGATCCACCTAAAGTTTGAGAAACAATATTGGTTGGGAAAAATGTGTAACCCGTACCGTTATAAGATGCAGTGGTGTTGGAGAAATTTATTATTCCTCCTGATGTTGAAACACTGTTCAAATAATTACATGGATTTGCAGAAAACAAAATCGGGCTGCAATAAGAAGGCGGAATAGGGCCACCTGAACCACCTGCAACACCAACAATCAATTGGCTGGTATTACCTTGACAAACCGAAGGAGGAGTTGCTGATACCGATGAAATATTCGGAACATCTGCTGCATTTACAGTAATTGTATTTACAAAAGTACACGATCCATCAGAAGCAGTAACAGTATAAACCGTTGTTGCAGATGGTGTAGCAGAAACATTTTGTCCTGAAGCGTTAAAGCCGGTAGGGTTAGACGTCCAAATATAAGATGTATAACCATAAGCTGAAGAAGCAGTTAAGTTAACGGTGTTGTTATTATTTCCACCGGGGCCGGTATTGGTTCCACCGTTACATACAAATGTCACATCACTTCCAACGGTAGTTGCAGGTGCAGGGGTATAAGTTGCTACAACAGAAGCACGAGAACCGGAGCATGTGCCATTAAACTCTTCCACATAGAAAGTAGTAGTGGCATTAATAGATGGCGTTACAAATGTTCCACCCGAACCTTGAATAGTTCCACCTGTTGGTACATCATACCAGTTAAGGGTACCGCCGGTACCTGTTGCACCCAATGAAACAGTACCTGATCCACAAGCTGTTGATCCAGCGGTTACGGCAGGTGCAGGAGGCACAGGAGCTACGGTAACAGTAACAGTATTTGAACTTTGACATCCATTTAAAGGTTCTGTTAATGTCATAGTATAAATGGTAGTAGAAGTTGGATTTGCAGTAATATTTGCAATCACTTGATCACCGGGTGCAATGCCAGAACCTGGCCCATTCGGAGTCCACAAGAAACCCATAGCCTGAATTGGACTAAAGCGCTGTGCTTCATTAATTGCATTCCATGCAGATGCATTACGTCCGGGGACAGCAGTTGCCGCTGTTCCTGCACCATTTTCTACACCTTGAGTTTGCGTGGTACCTGCAGTTGTTATTGATGTATTATGAATTTCAATAATACCATTTTCATAAATTATTATTTGACTGGTGATTAATCCAGTCGAAGAATAGGTAGCAACAGCATTAAATCGAACAACAAACCTATTTGGACCGGTTAGGTTGTAATAGTCAATGTTTCCACCATTGTTTGTATTCAAGTCCATCCAATCAATGGCAACTACATTATTTGGAGTTCCAATATTTGGAATTAGTTGACCGGAGCAACATCCTGAACCAGGTGCACCATCAAAGGAGATGAAGCCATTGGTTGAGATAGTAATGCCTGTATAATTTGTTCCATAGAAGTTGAAGGTAAAACCTATTGGAATTACACCGCTCACTACGTCATCACCGGCAGGTCCGGGACTGGGTCCTCCGGAAGGAGGAACTGTTGCAGCCAAAGGAATTGCAGCCACTGTGTAACCTGTAGCCGGAGCACTTGGAGCAAGAGCTGTTAAACTTACAGGTGAACCCGGGCATATCGTTAATGGTGAAGCATTAACAATAGGCGCTGTAGGCAAAGGATAAATAGTTACTGAGCTTGAGCTGATTGTTGACCAGCAGAAACTTGTATTATCCTGTGCTCTTAAATAATAAACGCCGTCTGCAGGGGCTGCAAAGGGTGTGTTTGTTGTGCCGTTGTCAGCAACAGATGCTGTTGATGTGCCTGTTGCATTGGTACCTTGCCAATAGTTGGTTGATCCCGCACTGGCAACTGATGACACTAATGTTACTGAACCACAAGCAGGGTTACCACCTGGTGCTGTTATTGAAGGAGCAGAAGGTCCGGAAGGAAAATTGGTTACAGTTATTGAACCTGAACCGGCAGACCATATTGCAAATGTTGGGTTATAAGAACGTATATAATAGGTACCATTTGCTAATATAGTTAAATTTGATGTAGCAGGTTGCGCCAAACTGGTGCCGGACGCAGTTACCTGCCAGTACCATGCTTCGCCACTTGGGGCACTACCGTTGGCCGTTAATTCTCCGCCTGTATTGCAATTCGGTGTTCCTACTTGTAATGGTGCGGGAGGAGTTGCAGGTAAAGCCACAACATTAAGTAGCCAGTCTTCTGTTTCACCATAGCTATATGCAAGACATGGTACAAGCCCAGCCCCTGAAATACCTTCAGCTGATATTACGCGCATCCCGGTAGCTCCTGAAAGGGCAGTTACCGGTACTGTAAATGTTCCGGTAATTACTTTATCACCGGCTGGTGATAACCCTGTAGCTGCAGTTGTGGTTGTCTGTATGTAAACTGCTTCACCGGCATCAGTAAGCAATCCATTTTGATTAAAGTCAATCCACACACCTATTCCGTTAGCATAATAAGTTGCACCGTCACACTCGTTTTGACGAATTTCAAAAGATACAGTCTGACCAGGGGAAACAGTTGTTAATGCTCCAAGCGTAGTAAAATTTGAATACCTGCTTAATAAAGAGCCGGGACCCGGAGCTGGGTTAGTACACCCATTTGTATTTGCATAGGCTGCAGGGGTAGAAGCACCATTTACAGTGATCTGATAAATTTCTTCATCGGCTGTTATTCCTGATACAGATGCGCAGAAACAATTATAGGCAAGATTCACTCCTACCAGTACTGGATTTGAAGTACCGCTTGCTCCTCCGTTGCTACAGGTTACTACAGACCGATAATAAGTAGCAGAAGTTTGAGAAGTGGTAAGTTGATTGGAAGTAGCTCCTCCAATATTAGCATAAGTGATGTTATCAGGAGATGATTGCCATTGGAAAGAAGTCCCTGAACCAAGTGTTCCTGCATTTTGCAACGACAAAGTAAAATTGGTTGCAGGACATACAGGACTTGCAGAGGAAAGTGTATTACCCGGTGTTGGTGTGCCTGAACACGCAACCGGAACAACCACATTAAAGCCATAATCTTCGGTTTCACCATATTGCAACTGCGAACATGGCGAGGCAGGGAATCCAGAAAACTGATATTCTGCTCTCACACGCATTCTATGTGTTCCGGCAGGGGCTGTTACTGGTACTGTAAAAGATGCAGATGCAGGAGTGCCTGGTGATATTGTTGCAAAAGTAGTAACCAATTCATCTACATCAGTAAACAGTCCGTTATCGTTATAATCGATATAAACATTCATATTCATAGCGTAGCTATTGGTTGTAATGTTTATAGTAACAGGAGAACCTTGTAACTGGGAAGCAGAAAAGGATCCAGAATAATTTTGGTAAGATGCTGCTGCTTCTGTTGTGGTATTGGTGAAATTTGTTAAGCCACCTGTTGTGTTAACATTGCTCATGTACATAGTACAACAGAGATAATTGAATGATTGGGAAGGGGTGCAATAACATGATAAAGGAGCATTTTGGTTTACAGTTATTGGGTTTGAGGTGCCCGTACTTGGTCCTGCAGAACATGTAACCAAGCACTGATAAGAGGTAGTTACTGATTGTGTTGTAGTAAGTGACGCCGTTGTTGCGCCCCCTATATTTGCAAAACCGCTACCTGCATCTGCCTGCCACTGATATGTAACTCCAGAACCTGAAGTTGGGTTTTGTAATGACAAGGTAAAACCAACTCCTGTACAAACAGAGCCTGCTGTAGAAAGCGTATTGCCCGGTGTTGGCGTGCCTGAACAAGGTGAACCTGCAGCCTGAGAAAGAGAAATATTATCAAAGTTGAGGTAATAATCTCCAGCTCCCCATGTTGCATTAAAACGAACAAATAATGATCCACTTGGTGGAGTAAAAGTAACAACTTTAGTTACACAACTTCCCGACACAACGTGGTTGGCGGAATTTATAGTCGCAGCTGTAGTCCAGGGACCAGAAGCAGATGCTCCATATTGTACATTGAAATTACCAAATGTTGTAGGAGTTCCAACAGTATTTGCACTCCAATTACAAATTTTATAGTCATATGTTAATGTGACTAAGGTTCCATTTGAAGTTCCCATTGATGGAGAAACAAAATTACCCGTCGGACTGGAAGACCAAACATTAAATCTGGTAGCACCGCCTGAACCACCGCAAGCTGTGGCACCAGTGAAATAGCTAAACCCAGTCCATCCTGCAGCATCAACAGAAAATGTTTGTAGCGGATAGCTTGCTTGAGCATTTACCTGAATTGATGAAAAAATGGAAATCAGCAAACACAATAGAATTTTCAGTCCCGTTATTCCTCGAGATTGGTGATTAGTTTTAGTCATGTTTTTTTTCATTTTGGTTAGATTTAGAGTTAGGTTCAGAATATTAGTCGATGTGCTTTATATTTTCTACAAAATTTCACTGTATTAATTTCAATGGTATTTAAAATTATTATAATGTTTTTTATTTGATTTGGGAATTATTCCTTTTTAAGTATGAGTTGCGTCTACTCATTTCGTTGGTTGCATACAAATACTATTAAGCATAGCTATTGTATTTGAATCTTTTGAGTTCTTTGGCCTTCAGGTGTTATAACCTTGAAAATGTATACACCTGAAGTTATTCCTGATATATTAAGGCTATTATTTTTCACCATCAAATTAGCTATCAACTTTCCTGACAAATCAAAAACCATTACAGGTTCTGAAACAACAACATCAGAAAACTGAATACTACCCGATGCAGGGTTGGGAAATAGCATTGGTATAGTGCCAACAGCATCGTTAGTAGATCCTAGTCTTAACGAACCAGTTGAAAAATCTTCTATTCTAATGTTCTCTTTGATGTGAGAGGCATAATTTAGCCAATAATTACTTACTCTAATTATGTTATTTCTTGATTGATCCAATGCAATTCCTACGCCTTGAAAATTATCTGTATTATCACCATTAACATCCAGATTATCCAATAAAGAAAATACAGAAGCAGACATTCCATATTTAGCCAGAAATGAACCACTGAAATTACCTGTAGCAGAAGTTGCAGTTAGGCTGCCACATACATAAACATTGTTACTTGAAGCCACTTTTATATCAGAAATAGTAAGCGACGTTAAAGAGTTGAAAGAAAGAGGAGTTACTAAATAATTAGCATTAGCAGTAGCTGTGACCCCATTCACTCCACTTAATTTGTAGACAACAACATCTGTATTGCCTCTTGTGGTAGCTAAAAAGAATGCTCCTCCTGTACCTTCGATGATAGCACTACCTTTATTATTACTTGCGGATCCGATTGGATAATTAAGAACTAATCTCGCATTTTGAGTGCCATTAGCCGAATTAAACCGCAAAACCAGAGCATCATTATTATTACTTGCATTTACGTACGATGTACCGGCGACATAAACAAATCCATCATTTCCAACAATAACTTTCTCACCAACATCATCACCTGTTACAGAGCTATTATTATATAATGTTTTCCATTTTAATCCTCCGGTAGTATTCACTGAAGCTGTCATCACCACTTTAGCACCTGAAACTAATCGTGATCCGGTAAAATACAGATTTCGTGTTGGAGTTGTAGTTATACTATTAACAACATCCAAATTAGCATCAAATGAATACAAAGCCGATGGAGTTGATGAACTTGAAGTCGGTTTTGAAACGACATAAGTCGTATTTGCGCCACTCACTGATTTAAAAAGTAAAAAGGGAATACCTGATCTTAGGGTCAAATCAACTCCTGTTTCATTTGCAGGTGTTGAATACACACTTGTCCATGCACTACTTAAAGCATTGTTATATTTGGAAACGCAAACATCATAGTTAGCACCGGAGTTATTATAAAAATTATACCCAATAAATACATTGCCGCTTCCATCAATTCTCAAAGCAAATGCCGACTTATAATCAAAGGTGTTACTTACCTGCATATTTCTAACATTAACAATTTTTTGAACCGTCAGAGCTCCTGCAGGAGTATACTTCCTAAGAACAACATAGTATTGTACTGGGCCGGGATGGTTAGCAGAATCAATATCTGATCTCACATCAGCTAGAATGAAAATATTTCCAGCTGCATCGGTTGCGATTTGCCTTGCCTCATTAGAGTAACCTGCAGTAACTGTATATTGGAAAGTATTATCCCAATAATAATTGAACTGAGCAAATGCATTGCAGCTGATAAATAATACAATTAATAGAGTAGTGATTTTTTTCATGCTTTAACTTTGTTTTAATACTATTTAACACTATTTGAATTTAGAAAAATTACTGTAAGGGGTTGTTTGCAAGGAAAGTGTATTATTAAGTAATCCATGCAACATTTAAATCTATTAATGGGTCTTACTAAAATGAAATAATTACTGCATTTTAATGTAGGCTAATATAGGAATTTATTTGATAGATTACTCTCTTATTACATTTTTCTAAAAAATATATACCAACCTTTCGGTATACTTACAAGGATCTTATTTTCAGCATCTTAAATGAAAAAATATAAAATATCCTCTATAAAAATGTTAATATAAAATCAATTCTCATACTAAAGTATGAGAATTCTAGTTGAATTCTTACAAAAAAGGAAGGCTGACATTCATGAGAACATCAGCCTTCCTTTTTTGTAAGAAAACTATTTATTTAATTATAATTTTATCAGAGAAGCTATTTAATTCTCCTTTTAACGAAACGAGGTACATTCCCTGAGAAAACGTATGTCCGGGAATGGTGAACTGGTTAAACCCTTCAGCCACCACTACTGCCTGCCTGTATACAATTCTGCCTGACAGATCAGTCACTGTGATAGTAGCCTTTTCAGAGCCGTTTGCTTCCATTACCAATTGAATGTTCCGGTTACTTTCTACATAGGTAAAAATATTCAACTCATGGATGTCGGAACAGGATGTATGACTGATAACTTCAGAATATTTAAAGTAACCATCAAAGTCGGTTTGTTTCAATCTGTAATAATTGACTCCTTTAATAGGTGAGATGTCATTAATTGCATAATTAATAGCGGAACTGCTATTACCTGCTCCTTTAACAGAAGCTATGGGCTCAAATTCAATCCCATCACTACCTCTTTCTACGGTAAAGAAGTCGTTATTTATTTCACTTCCTGTGATCCATGAGATTTTCATGTCCACATCTTCACACTCTGCTTTAAAATCAAGCAATTCAACGGGTAGAGGATTTAATATGGCAGCAAGTGTCCACCAGCCACTAAGTGTTGGAGGTTGAGTATTGGCTTGAGTACCAAACGGAGCCATATTAGCTTGTGCTCCAACAGGCAATGCCCAGCCGAGAGAAGCAGGAATCCATCGCTGTGCCCTTGGATTTACAATCGCACCTTGCTCAGAAGCGGTGCATCTGAAACCTGCATTTACAGAGGTAAAGGTACCGGTAGCTTCAATCTTCCAGAAACGGTCTACTGTTTGCAGACTGTTATCTGCTCCACCCAAATTATTCACATGCGCAACTGTTGGAGGGAATGGAGTGTTGTTTACTGCAGTTCTGAAAGTCGTCACCACCAAGGAATCGAATTTTGCTCCTACAGGTGTGAGAGTTAATGGTACGTAATCTGCGGCAAGGCTGCTGAATCCAAAAGGAATGGTGATTGAAGAAAGAGCACCTGCGGCATGCCTCCATATAACATTTCCATTGTTGCCATAAGTTTCAGCTCTGATAAAACCGTTAGTTCTGAGAATAGGAGGTAGTGTACTTGACCCGGTTGAACGAATAATAATATTTTTTCCTCCTGATCCCCCTACATGATCATCATCTAAATTTAACTCACCATTAGTAAGTATTAATTGATTTCTCACCCATACACTTGAAGCATTAGGGAAATTGGTAGGATACACCCATTCAGTATTAGGTGTGCCCTGGAAATTAATTTCAAGATTGCCATACTGATGTTTGGCAAGCGTTGCAATTCCCAAACCAATGCCTGAAATTACCTGATTATCGACTCCATAATATTCAACTGTGGAAGTTGGTAATAAATAGTAATCAAGATTACCGGTAGCATCGAATGCGGCATTATTGGTATTGTTAAAAATACCAAATGGATGTTGAGTCCTGACACGACCTGTCAAAATCAACAACCCACTAAATCCATACTGCTGGTTGGAGAAAACTTTATTGCCGCGCAAATCAAGCACACTGCTGTTATCTACTTTTAAGAAATCGGTAGAAGAGGGAGCATTGGAATAAGAACCAATTTGTAAATTACCTGCAACAACATCAAGTGTGGTAGCAAGTATAATATTTTGTTTTATCTCCTGAATATTGTAAGCTCCTGAACGTGAGAAAGAAATGGTGGCGCCTGATCGAACAAAGTTTAAAACTCCAAATAACGTATTTGAAGTCTTGGTCATCGTACCGGCAGGTCCGATAGTAAAATTGGGAGATTTTACTGTTACAGCCGGCGCAACTGAAAGTGCATTTGCATTATTATCGTATGTAAATATTCCCGCACTGTGCAAGAAATCTCCGTTGTTATCACCATCAGCATTAATAGTCATTTGTGCAGGGGAGGTTTCTGTATTGGCAATTGTTGTGGAATTGTGTATGAAGAAACTTCCGTTAGTTTGTGAGTAGCCTCCGTTTATTGTCATTACTGCAAATCCGGCACCTCCTTTAACAGACAAGGAACCACCACTTATAGATAAATTGCCATTAACAGTACAATTCAATGAATCAGCTCTGGAGGATAAAAACGTATTTCCACCGGTGACTGTAAGATTACCTCCTATGTTCATATTTACCGGGTGGCCATTAGGATGAGTAAATAAAAGTGATGAATTGAACGTATTTACACCACCTGCAAAAGTCACGTTGCCTGTGATATTAACAACCTCTCTACCCTTCGCTTTGCTAGACACAAAAGTTCCGGCAGCACCGGCAACAGATAAATTTCCACCGATTGTCATCAATAAACGTTTTTCATTACTGGATGGCTCTACCAACTCTACTCCTATTACAGAAAAGGTATCCTGAACAGCGAAGAATGTTATATTAACATTATTCAAAACATTAAATATTGCAGTATTGAATAAAATACTGTTTGCGAAAAACACCGAAAATTGACCTCGATTATACGTTAACGCATTTGCTGTAAAGCTGGCTATACCCGATTGTTGAGAGACAAGGTTGTGAACGCCGCGGTATATTCCATTATTCTGTGTAAATACTCCATTAATTACAGAAGTAAAATTACCATCACCATTAAAAATTCCGTTGTAACGGCCTTGAGTTAACAGGAAATCACCACCTACATAAAAGTTCAAAGGTGAGTTGGCCTGATACACTCCGTACACTCCTTGACCATCCAAAACACCGGAGGTAGTTATAGTGAAATTGCCCAGAACACGAAAGGTTGTTCCACCAGTTGTACCGGCTCCTCTGTTGCCGTAAAAGAAGTTGGTTGCAGTAGGTGAATTAAATAAAAAGTTGCCACCTATCATGATCGAATCGGCTTTAATATTTCCTGCAAAACTTTGACCGCTAAAATTTCCGTTGGTTTGGGTAAAATTACCTGTTAAGTCAAACAATAAATTTCCATTGGTGTTTGCTAAAGTAAGATTTGCAGCTGATGCAGAAGATATAAAATTCCCTCCTACAGAAACAACTGTTCTATTAATATTTATATCGGAACTTACCAATACCGTAGAGGAATTTGCGGTCACACTAAAATCATTAAGAATATTAATATATGCCGGAGAAGTAGGTGCCGGAATAGCAGCGTTACCTCCTACAAGAATATTATTTGTTCCTCCTTGTATATAAAGGTTATTGGTATTAAATGTCATGATGCCGGTATTTCCTTCCATGAATCGAACATAGGATGGATTACCGCTAATGACAGTATTGCCTGTAACATTTAAATTTAATACTCCACTAACCTGACGCATTATTGAAACTGAGTCACCGGAAATATTAAAATTCCCTCCAACGTTTATAGTAGCAGTTGCAACTTCCGACAAGGTACCCTCTATAACAAAAAACTTATGCCCAAGCGTTAGATCGCCTGCAATGTTCCATGTAACGGCTCCGTAACAAATACTTTTCAATTTACTAGAGACAATGTTAGTGCTGTTATCAACAAAACTATTACAATCGAGATTCAACGGACGGTTGGCTCCACCGAACCAGGTAACTGCACCGGTACCTGTAATCAACACATCATTCATGGTGTAGTTTTGCGAATTCCCGGTTCCATCATCCATCATCACTTCACCTTCGTTAACCGTAAAATCACCTTTAATTCTTGCCGGCGAAAATCTTCCATCCTGATCCCAGTCACTTCCGGAGGGAGCAACGCTGAGTGTCACATTTCCAAAGTCACCGGTCACACGTGTAAGGTCACCTAAAGGAATTGAAACATCACTCCATTTTTCAATTACTAGATTACTTGTAGGAGAAAAATTTTCAATTCCTTTTTCAAAAATAGTTTCGTCAGCAGCTACATTTGCACGAGGGTTATGTGTATAAGTACCTGTTAAATTGAAAGGATAAGGATTTAATAAATCAATTCTTCCGCTGTTCGTCAATGTTCCATTTACAGTAAGTGGTCCATCAATTGACAAGGAAGCGGTTGCAAGAGGAGCTATATTCAAAATACCTCCGGCATTTACTGTCAAACTACCAATTACATCAGTATTGATACTTACTGTTACTGTATGCCCGCCCTGAATAACTACTACATCACCGGGTCCGGGAACAATACCGCCAATCCAGGTACCGCTTCCCCCCCACTGACCGGTACTCGAAGATAAAATTTGTGCAACAGTCTGACCTGAACTAAAAATAAATAAGAATGCAAGAAGTACATAGGCAAAGCGGGCCAATTTTTTACCTGATTGTGAAACTGGGGGGTAACTCATTTTATTCACTTTTCGATTGTTAAATTATAGGCAGAACACCTGAATTAATTTATACGCAACTAACCCAACTTGGTTTTAATGGCAAAACAATTTTTGTAAGAATTAGTCATAAATTGTCCGATTCCATTAGGATACTAGTGTCGTAAAGATATGAATTAATTTCAGCCAATGCAAGAACTAACTTACTATCAGGCGTTTGCTTGTTAACATTTTTTTAGATTTAAAGTTTTTATGGAAAAATATTTTATTGATTATCAATCAATTAACAGAATATTGGCAAAACCACTGCTTCTTAATCAGATCCCAAGCCTGTTGAAAAAAAAATTTTAGTTTAAAAATTCAGTCTAAAGTATGAGGTGGTCGAAAAATTTCATAATTTCATGCAACTAATTGTATTATAGCACTTTAATAGTTTTACTTGAGTTCGAATTGATATTTTCGAAAAAGTGTAAGAAAATGCTCGAAAAAGTAAATTCGCAAAATTCAACAATTCGTTTTTAGATTTATATCTCCTTTTTTTTGTGGAAAACAACCGGGATTTTGAGTTAATCAGTTAAGTATTTACTAAGAATAAAAAAGTCCTCCGCTCTTATTTGCCTGCAGCAGGCAGGCACTGTTCCTCTCGCTCACACTCAATTTCATGCATTAGAAAATTTAAAAGAAGAATTTTTTTAAAAGGTCAAACTCCATTGCATTTGAAATTTTATTCAAAAAAACGTTGAGAGTAAGTTCGAGAATGAGTTCGAGAGTGAGTTCGAGAATGAGAATGAGAATGGGAGCGGAAAGTACTTTTAAAACCATTATTTTTTTTGATGTTGGAACAATCCTAAAAAGGCGAATCCCCCCCTCCGACCGAAGTCAGAGAAGGGGATTCCAGGCAAACCAGGTTTAGTGAATTACTCCACAATTAACCTGATCTGACTTGATTGACCGCTATTGATCAAATTAACCATATAAGCACCTTTAGCTATTCCTGAAAGATCGATATTGATTTCATTTAATCCTTCAACTGCTGTTCCGTTGTTGGTTGAAATCACTCTACCTGCAAGATCCATTAAAGTCACTTTGTAATCATTTCCTGCAACACCATTGAAGCTGATGTTTGTTTTTTCAGTTGCAGGGTTAGGGTATACATTTACATCTGCAGGAGTTGAAGAACTCACACCTGCCATGCGACAACTAACATTTACAAGAAGTGTTCTGGTTCCACTGTTACCACAAGAGTTTGAAGCAGTCACACCCATTACCCCGCTGAAAGTTCCCCAGTCAACAACTATAGAGTTTGTTCCCTGACCCGACAAAATAGTTGCCCCCATTGGAACGAACCAATTGTAATTAGATGCACCAAACACAGCAGGAACTGAATAGTTCAAACCAGCCTCGTCAGCACAAACAGAGTTTAAACCTGCAATTGCTGCGGCATTATTCGGTACACCTTTTACATTAATTATACGAGCAGGCCCTGTAGAACATGCATTCGTTTTTGTAACTGACATCTGCAAGTATTGATTTGCTGAAGAAGGAAAACTAACACCTATGAAGTCAACCTGAATAGTATTGGTGTTGGCACCACTCACCAAAGTTGCTCCTGCAGGGATTGTCCAGTTATACGACAGCACGCCAAGTTCAGAAGGCACGGAGTAAGTATAAGTTCCACCACATAAACCACCTAAAGGACCTGTAACGTTTCCTGGAAGTGTAGGAGTAGCTTTGGTAACGTTAATGCAACGCGACAAACTGGTGTTGCAAGGATTAGTGGCTGTTACGCAAATTAAACCACTTGTAAATCCATTGCTAAAATCAATTACAACATTAGCAGTACCGGCACCGGTTGAAATTGTGGCACCCGCAGGAAGACTCCAGTTATAAGACGTAGCACCTTCAAGGGCAGCAACACTATATGCTTGTGAAGTGCCCGGACACGCCTTCAGCAGTCCGCTTATGCTAACAGGTCTTGCAGGTATTGAAGAAACTGCAACACATTTTTGAGCTGTAACAATTCCACAAGGACTGGTAGCAGTTACACAAACATTTCCGGAAACAAATCCAGAACCAAATTGTGTGTTTACGGATAAAGAAGTTGTTGTGTATGGACCGGCATTTCCGTCAAAGGTAGTTCCTACCGGTCCTGTCCAGGTATAATTTACTGCGCCTAATATAGCAGTTGGAACAGAATAAACTTTCACGTCATTGGCACAAGCCTGAGCCGGACCTGCTATCTGAGGAGTTGAAATTGTACGGCGCAAGAAGATACTTTGATAGTTACCTGCACCACAACCATTGATAGCATGAACTCTGATAGTATATCCTGAATTAGTGGTAGCACCAAAATCTGCAGTAATTGAAGTTCCATCAACAGGAGATGTAAATGAAATACCATTGGAATTTGGAGCAACATACCAGAGATATGATAATGCATCTGCTACAGGAGCAATTGAGAATGACTCACCAACAAGTGGAGGACAAGCAACAGTAAGACCAATAATAGTTCCGGGTTGAGCAGGAATTGAAGGACTATTTACAATAGTAACTTCATCAAAATTTGAAGAACATCCAACCTGATCGATAGTCCATCTTAAAACGATTGCACCTGTTCCTAAACCTGTTAAAGATGTTGTTGCTAAAGAAGGATTGGTAATATTTGCAGTACCACTAGTCACACTCCAGGTTCCTACACCAACTACTGCACTGTTTCCTGAAACATTTGATGTTCCTGCATTACATAATAACTGATCGGTTCCAACAGAAGCAATAGTGATTGGACCCGGTTCTGTAAAAGTTACATCTTCGGTATCTTCGCAACCATTAAAGTCGGTTACAACAATAGAAACCAAACCAGCAGTGTTTCCTGTAAAAGATCCATCGAAACTAAAGTTGGTACCATCAAAATAAGCAAAGCTTGGTGTTCCACCTACCACATTCATCTGCACAGAACCATTGGCACCGGCATTACATGTAACATTGTTTTGTGTACCAATCGACAATGAAGGACGGTCGTTTACTGTTACCGAAGCAGTTCCGGAACCGGTACATCCAAATGCGTTTGTAACGGTAAGGGTATATGTTCCACCTGCAGCGTTTACAGCAGAGGATATAACAGGATTTTGATTGGTTGAATTAAAGCCGTTTGGACCAGACCAAACATAAGAAACACCGCCTGAACCAATGAGGTTGATATCTGAATCTTCACACACCGGAGTATTGGAACTTATTGAGGCTGTTGGAACTGTAAGAACAGTGATTGAATTTTGAGCAGTTGAAGTACAACCACTAAGACTTCCTGAAACCTGATAGGTAGTGTTTACTAAAGGTGAAGGAGCAACAGAACTTCCGTTTACAGGTCCAAATGGTGTACCAGAAACTGAATTCCATGTGTAGGTCAAGCCTGAAGTTGTTGCAAATGTAATGGTCCAATTTAATAGTGTACCAATGTCGCTATTGGCATTATCATCTACACGTAAATTCCATATTCCATCAAGAGTTCCACCTAAACCTGAAAAAGCATTTTCAGTATTGTAGGTTCCATTAAAAGGAGCCGAACCGGAAGCAACGTTTCCATTTGCTCCACCGGAATTTACGATTGTTGTGTTGGTATAGTTGTCACCACTGCCGCCTCTTCTATTTATTAATGTGATGGTATTTCCGTTTGGAGACAACAAACGAACTCTCAAATCTCCAACATATGGATGTGTAACATTAAAGTTAACACTTACCAGTTTAGAAACAGGCGAGCCTGATGGCACATAACCTGAAACAGTTATAGGTGATAAAATACCTGAGGTATTATTATCAGGGATAGCAATTGCTGTGTTGGAAGTTAAAGATGCTGTTGCACCTGTTGAGGCATTTAACGTTACAGCTGCGCCTGCACATACAGATGAAGCAGAGTTTGTTGTTATGAAAGAAGGAGCAGAGTTTAATGTTACAGAAGTGGTAGTTGATGCAGAACATCCTCCGGAAGTAACAGTTACTGTATAAGTTCCAGCAGCAGCACTGGTAACATTTGAAATAGTAGGATTTTGCGTAGACGCAGTAAAACTATTTGGGCCTGCCCATGAGAACGATCCGCTTCCGGTTGCTGTGAGGTTCAGATTTCCACCAACGCATACAGGAGCGTTACTTGATGCAGAAATTGAAGGGGGGGCGCATGAAGTGAGTGAAATCTCATCAAATGAACCTGCAGGATTTGATCCTGATGAATTGTTATTGTTTCTCCAGCTAAAGATTAACCTTTTAGTGGTTCCTGCATTTCCTGCGGGAATTGTAATATTCACGGTTTGATAAGTTGTTTGATTATCATACGGTCCACCGATTAAATTACCTGAAGCAACCTCAGAACCAGAGACAGGAGTGACAGATGTAGCGGCCAGAAATACTTTTAAATCGTCATTATTGGTTTCTCCATCACCTTTCCATTTAAATGTAAGTATTATTTGTGTTTGCCCTGCAGGAAAAGTAACATCGCGATAGAAATGTACCGTTCTAGAAGCAGATGGTTGAAAAAAACCACCATAATTAGTATAATTATTATTGGAACCCGCTGCACTTGTTGATATGTATGCTCCGTTGATTCCCGCCGACTTGGTAGCAGTTCCAACGCACCAACTGTTTCCACTGGCCGCATTAATCAATGTCCATCCATTGGCAGCAAAAGTGCCCCCAGATTCAAATCCACCATTACCGGTCGGGGAGATCAATACTGTTTGCGCAAAACCCCAGAACGAGGAGAGCGTGAGAAGTGCGATAAGCACTGTCATTTTAATTCCCCGATCCGGCTTACGGTCCGGAAGAATCGTTGTGAAGTTGTTGAGTTTTTTCATTTTAATAGTTGTTTAAAGTTTGTTTTTCTTGTTTTATTTATTTGAATACCTAGCCAATTTAGCTTTAGCACTTTGAATAATTTCTCTTTTTTATGTAAACAGTTCATAATAATTGGTGAATGAGACCAATTTTTAGGGTGGACTAACCGGTATCAAATAAAAACAGGCATGGATTTGGAGTCCATGCCTGTTTAAAAGGGAGAAATAAGAATAATATTATTGTAGAATTAATCTACCAATTGACTGATTTTCAGCACCATTAACCTTAACCAGGTAAGCACCTCTGAGAAGGTGTTTAAGCTCCAGAGTAAGTTGATTAGTACCTTTTTGGGCCGAAATCGACTTTTCAAACACCACCCGTCCGCTGAGATCAAACAATTGAATAAGAACATGTTCGCTAATATTGGATACAAAAGATACAGTTACAGATTCAGAAGCCGGATTTGGATAAACAGAGAACTCCGGAGATACGGCGCTTGACATTCTGCAACTGATTGTCACAGGCAATGTGCGTGTTCCGGATGGTCCGCAATCATTTATAGCTTGCACAGTAATTGTACCACTGGCGCTACCCCAATCAACTATAATACTGGATGTATTTTGACCTGCAATGATTGTTGCTCCTGCGGGAATGGTCCATGTGTAGTTGTTAGTTCCTCCAACTGGTGGAATAGAATAACTTAAGCCCGGTTCACCGGCACAAACAGAATTGGCACCTGAAATTAGTGAAGGAGTGTTAGGAACCCCTTTGATGTTAGAGCAACGGGCAACACTACTTCCACAGGCATTTTGCGCTGTTACACACACCTGACCTGTTGTGAATGTATTAATAAATGAAATATCAATTGAGTTATTTCCATTTGATGAAGCAATGGTAGCACCTGCTGGAGCACTCCATGTGTAACCTGAAACACCATTAATAGAAGGTACATTGAAACTAATGGTTTGTCCACAAACTCCATTAAGTGAACCTACAATGTTTCCCGGTGTTGGAGGAGAAACGGAGGAAAGTGATTTGCATCTGGCAGCACTTACCACACCACAATTTGATGTTGCTGTTACACAAAGTTGTCCCACATTAAAGTTCGTGCCAACATCAACAGTCAATGATGGTGTTCCTTGACCACTTATTATTGTAACATTATTTGGAACCGACCATTGATAGGAAGAAGCACCACTTACTGATGGTACTGAAAACACCTGATTAGCCTGTCCGGGACAAAGAGCAAAAGGACCACTCATTGCTCCTAAAGTACCGGTTGAATTCTTGATGGTGAAACAGCGTTGTACACTGTTAAATCCACAAGAAAGTCCTGCACTCACGCAAAGTGTACCTTGTGTAAAGCCGGGATCAAAACTAACAGTTACACCTGTTGTTCCGTTTCCTGTCAATACATTTACACCTCCGGTGCCGGCCCACGTATAAGTTTGAGCTCCACTTACAGGTGGTATTGAATAAGAACCTGTAGTGCTTGCACAGGCAACTAGTGCTCCGGTAACAGGGGCAGGCACACTAACTTTGCCACGTACATAGAAGCAGTAGTTATTTGTTGATCCACATGCATTTGAAGCAAATACACAGATTAACCATGAGGAAGCATTAGTTGATAAGCTACCTAAAGTAAGCACTGCATTTGGAGTTGCTGTTGTTATTGGACCTACTTCACCATTGATAAGAGTACCGGCAGGAACCGACCACGTATATCCGTTAACGTTACCAACTGTATTACAAGCTACATTTATTACTTGACCGGTACAAGCTGTTGCCGGAGCAACTATGCCTGAAGAAGCAATTGAATTGGAAGGGAGACCATTGTTAACAGTTACTGTTGCTGAACCTGCTCCTACTCCATCGCAGGATCCATCGCTCATTGATGTTATGTTATAAGTTCTGTTTACAGATGGAGCTACTGAAATCAGATCCGTTGCAGTATTGCTGGTAAATGGTCCGAAGGTTGAAGTACCATCAGTATAGTTATAAGTCCAAGGACTTGTTCCTGTAAATGTAACACTCAACAAAGCAGATTGTCCGATACAAATTACCGGAGTACCACTTAATGATGCAACCGGTTGATCAAGACCGGTAAGAGTTACCTCGTCAAAATTTGATCCGCAAACTCCATTATCAATAGTCCAGCGAATAACGTTCGGGCCTGCACCCAAACCGCTTACAGAAGATAAAGGATCTGAAGGATCAGCAAAAACTGCATTACCCGAAACCACACTCCAGCTTCCTGTTCCAATAACAACTGTATTACCACCTAAAGAAGAAGCAACACCAAAGCAAACTGATACATCAGAACCTGCAACAGCTACGGTTGTAGGATCAGGTTCAATTACTGTAGCAGGAAAAGTTGACATACAAGAATTACCATCGATAACTTCAATAGTATATGGTCCTGCAGGTAAACCGCTGAAAATTCCATCAAAACTGATATTGAATCCATCTGAATAAATATAGTTTCCATCACCACCTGAACCTAAAACTGTAAAGCCACCATCACTTCCGCCGTTGCATGTAACATCCGTTTGTGATATTACAGAAACAGATGGATTTGCATTTACTCCAACAACAAATGTTGAAGAATTGGTACAACCAAATGCATCAGTAACTACGACAGTGTAATTACCGGCATTACCTGGTGAAGCACCGTTTATTGATGGATTTTGTTGCGTTGACGAGAATGATGGACCTGTCCATGAATAACCGACACCACCGGATGAATTCATAATAAGATCCTGTCCCTGACAAACAGGAGCATTACTTGAAGCCGTGATTGAAGGAGGTGCCAAAATATTCATGGCAAAAGAACCTATTGGACTGGTTGAACAGGACCCAAAGCTTGTTGATACTTGATATGTAGTATTTACAGTTGCAGAAGCAGTAGTTATAGGGCCTGAGGCTGAAAACCCTGATGGAACAGATGACCAGGTGTAAGTTACGCCGGAGGAAGATGTTGTTGTTATTGTCCAGTTGACTAATGTTCCGCTATTTAGCCAGGCATCATCTGCTACAATCAACTGCCAGGTACCATCGGCTGTACCTGTTAAAGAACTAAAAGGTTGTTCGGGAGAAAAATTCCCTGTAAATGGAGCAGCACCTGTTGTAATTGACGGGGCACCTGTTATAAAAACAGTATTAGTATAATTATCACCACTTCCACCATTATCGGTTGACAATTCAATTTGTGAACCGTTAGGTGCCCTCAGCCACATATCAATATTATCGGCATTTGGGTGCGTGATATTAACCCTTACTGACAAAACCTGGCTGGCAGTGAATGAATTTGCAACTGTGATAGGAGAAGAAATTGGTGTTATTGCACCTAAAAAACTTGCATCAGGAATTCCTATGGATGTTGAATTAATCTGAGCATTCGGCATACCTGCATTTGATGTTAATGTAAATGGTGTTCCCTGGCAAGCTGAGGCAACAGATGCCGTTGGAGCCACACCAACCGGTGCGGCAAGAATACTAACTGCAGTTGAATTAGAAGCAGAACAACCATTATTGGTAACCACAACAGAATAAGTTCCTGTTGCATTTGTTGTCACGGAAGTAATTGTTGGATTTGAAGAAGTAGATGTAAACCCATTCGGACCTGTCCATTCGTATGTGCCTCCACCTGTGGCCGATAAATCTAAATTAGTTCCCTGACATTGTGGGCCTGTGTTAGAAGCAGTTACAACGGGAGGGGCACAAGATGTTAATGATATTTCGTCAAATGCACCGGCAGGATTACTCCCTTGTGAATTGTTATCATTTCGCCATTGGAATATTAAACGCTGGCTAGTACCAGCCAGAGCAACAGGCAATGTTAGTGTTACTGTTTGAAAAGTTGAACCTTGCAGGCGGTAAGGGCCTCCAATCAAATATATGGCATTTACCTCAGTACCTGAAACGGGAGTTACACCGGTAGGCGCAAGGAACACTTTTATGTCATCATTATCTGCGCCTCCGAATAAAGCAGCGCCATTACACTTCCATTTAAAACTAAACTGAATATTAGTTTCACCTGCCGGAAAATTTACATTGCGGTAAAAGTGAACAGTTCTGGAAGCTGAAGGTGAAAAAAAGCCACCATAATTGGAATAATTATTATTTGAACCGGCTGCACTTGTTGAAACATAGGCCCCCCTTAAACCGGCAGCAAGTGCAGATGTACCAACACACCAGCTATTACCACTAGCAGCATTGACCAAGGTCCAGCCGTTTAGTGCAAAGGTGGTTCCGGTTTCAAAGCCTCCGTTACCGGCAGGATCAATTAACACTGTTTGGGCATTAGCCGGCATAATAAGCACCGACATCAACATACCAACCAGAGTACTGATGCATAGCCTGGAGAGAATCAATACTCTCGGATTTTTGGGGTAGATGTCTTTTTTCATAGTAATGGAATTTAAATTAAAATTTTTCTTAATAGTGGTTATAGATTTTCGAAGCAAGGTAAATCAAATCCAGCGTTGACATTTAAGTTTTTTTGTAAGAAGCCCGTAAATGTTGGCTAATGGCCCGTTTTAAGTGGTCAATCAATTGAAGAAATTGGATTTTTCACAAAAAAACGGGTAGTTTTCTGATAATAATTAAATCGAAAAATGGCCTATAATTCCATTTGAATTCAATAAGGTATTGCTATCTTTGCGCGCTCAAAATACTTTTTTGTAATAAAAAATATTGTAAGGCGAGGTAGCTCAGATGGTTAGAGCGCAGGATTCATAACCCTGAGGTCGGGGGTTCGACTCCCCCTCTCGCTACATAATAAAGAATGAGCACCTCCTGGAGCAGGCCCCCTCATCAAAGCACAAGCCACCAAGGTCGGGCAGGCAGATGAGAATGAGAGCGCAAAAATTTGATTGTTGAGTGAAGGTGAAAGGTGAGGGCGATTTGGCATTCAGGATTTCAAACAACTGTTCCTTCTTCAGGCATTTTCAGCTTTTGTCAAGTTAAGAATCCTTTCGGCTGATTAGTTTGTAACTATTTTAATATCAATTACAAAAACATTATTCAAGATTTATGGTTTGTAAGTTTTGACGTATCGAATTTTTTTGTTTCGAGTGATTAAAGAAGTCCTCTCCAAGGTTATTAAAACTCTCCTGTTGAAAGAATTGTAGCAATTTTGATTTATTTACGGTTAGGAATGACTTATTTTTGTATAAATTGTTTATCAAGTAATTCTAAACTTATTGTATGAAAAAACTATTACCCACTATTTCCTTATGTATGTTTTCATTTATTGCCTTCGCCCAGCAGAATGATCTCAAAATAACATACGATGCCAATCAGGGTGTTTCGGGGCTTGCAGGAGCGGCTAAAGTCTACATGTATTCCGGAGCCGTTACATCCAGTCCAACCGGACAATGGGAATGGACAATAGGAAGCACCAATCAGGATGATGGCGTTGGGTTAATGAGCTCGATGGGAAATAATTTGTGGACCATTTGCCTTGATCCTATTCCTTATTACAGCTCAGGAATCGCAGGTCCTATTCCGGCAGGCAATCCGATTCTGGCAATCGATATGTTTTTTCGCAATGCTAGTGGAACACAATTCGGATACAATTTTCAGGGAACCTATATCATTGTTGACATGACTACGACTCCTCCCTCCTCTTCATTTCCGGGAGTTGTTG
>Ga0335394_10001922_pt1 | contig 23357 bp, 21 predicted proteins | sample MAT03_FD_205741 | JGI IMG/M metagenome (GOLD analysis project Ga0335394, IMG submission 205741) | Freshwater microbial communities from Lake Fryxell liftoff mats and glacier meltwater in Antarctica - MAT-03 (spades assembly) (version 2) ...
TGATCATTTTTATTATTCTAACTGCCTATCACTTTGGGGAGATAGATTGGCCCAATAGAAGAAAGTCAATACTTGACACATCACTATATACTATATATGGTTTGGGAGTAATTCTTTTTATTATTTCAAGTCACATTAAAGAAACCGCTCCCATCCTTGAAACTATTGTAAGGAAGGAGATCAGCGCTGAATTTTGGTTTAAACTTGGGCCCTTGTTATTTTATGGAAGCTTGATAACTCTGGTCTTGCACGCATTTATACTCGTTTTCTTGCGAAATAAATTAAGTTGGAGTTATCAAACTTTACTAAACTTTATTGGTCAATCTATAGTACTGCTTAGTATCGTTTATGTTTTACCATTTTATCTAGCTTTCAGTTTTTATTTTGGACTCTGGCACTCACTACTTTCATTTAACCTGATCAGAAAGCAAATGAATCTATCTGATACTTGGTCTGGCTGGATTCAATTAACTCGTAAGGCATTACCTTTTACCCTTTTGGCATGGATCGGACTAGTTCTATTAATAATTCTCTCCAACCAAATTGATTCACACGTAGTTGTGATAACGAATTTATTCGTTGGCATAGCCGTACTCACCCTGCCCCATTTACAAGTATTTTCAAAAATAAGAATTTAACAAAACTTGGTTAATGGCCCCGGCCTTTTTAGTCTTTTAGTTAATACAAGACAACAAATTAATTTCCGCCACTTGAAGTAGTGAGACATTGCTGAGCGATTTCATTTTGCTCATTACCTGACCAATCGAGAGTGGCATGCCAAATGGCAATGGCATAAAACTAAAATCTGCAAATCGTTGTAAAGCTGTTTCTCTGCGAGTGTTATGCTGAACCGATAGAAAATATTACGGGAAACACAACGGCAACGTTTACCAGCTTATCCGGAAACCTGGAAGTAAAACCAAAACTGAAAACACACGAACGTAGAAATAACCGAAAGAGTAGTTAATATAAATGTTTTGTAATTGATGATACGAGAAAAACTACGTATGGCTTTTTCATCGCTGTAAATTAAGGCTCTGAAAAGGAACCAGATTACCAAGTTGGCAATCGAATTTTTACCTAATCAGAAATCACCTCTACCTCCACGCGCACATTTCTTCGCGCATTGCTGCTGTTTTTATCATGAATCATGCGGCTACCACCCCATGCCTTTACTTCAACGCGCTCGCTCTTAATACCACTTGCCACCAACCACTCTTTGATTGCGATTGCTCGTTGATTAGAAAGTTCTTTAGCCGTACCCGAAGCTTCAATCACATCGTCACCTAGTTCAAAGAAATTTTTGTTTGGCCCCATCTTTATAATTTTTCCGCGCGCACTGCCATTGGTATGTCCATGCAGTTTAATTTTATATTCTTCATTTGAGTTCATCATTTCAAGTAACCGATTCAGTTCATACTTCGAATCAGGCATCATTACGGCAGCATCATTGAAGAAATAAACATTGTAGAGTGTTTCAATATCGCCTCGAAGTAATCTCGCCAAATCAAACTTTATAACATAATGATTATCCCGCCACTCCATGTATTCCGGCATGCTCTCAGGAGTTACCTCAGAAAGTACAAAATCACGTTGAACCTTACGATACCCGAATGAAGAACCAATCAGCGTTACCTTCCCAGATTCGTTCTTAGGGTCGGGAATTGGGGCTATCTCATGAGCCTTCACTTTCTTCATTAGTCGCGCTACATCACCATCTATAATCTCTACTTGGCCCTCAACGGGTTCGCTGTTGGTGGGGTTGTATAAATAAAACAGCACAGCAGCTTCTTTTAAAGGTGGGACCACTGCTTCAGTCTTTTTGTTACCCGTAAGTTCTTTAATAATTACTTGCTCAGGTTCCGAAACAATATCCGCGGCCTTTACTTTCTTTTCTTCAACAATGATCTCAGGTTTTCGATCATCTTTTACTTCAGGCTGAACACCTGGCCCAACTGGATTTACCGAAGCAGGCGCAGGATTCTCGCCTTCTTTCATAATTCGCACCCACGCATCTGTAAAACCGCCCTGCTTTCGCGTGCTTAGCATTTGCTGGATCGACTCGTCAAAATCAGTATAGAAATCCAAGTAGATATAGTAGAACTTCCTGCCGGCATCGTATCCATATTTGGAATGGAGACCCGTCTTATTAAGTTTATCTACGTAACTCTGCATGTATTTTTCCTGGCCAATCCGATAAGCAGCCACCACAATGTAGTAGCCCTTTTGTAAATACTCTCCTTTAGGTTCGGAAAAGGATAAAGATGAAAGTCCAATTAGAACAATCAGCAAGATTGATGCATAGCTACGCATAGATCTGGTCATTTGGTTAAATAAAGGTTGCAGAATTTTTTCGTTTTTCCAACGAATTGAATGTCAGCCTACCTGATATAAAACAACTCCTTCAAGAATCCATACCCGTAACCTGTTAATTGGACTATCGCAGATGGAATGCTTAACACACTGACACAAATGGATTTGGTAACGCGGAATGAATCAAAAGCAATCATTAGCAGATAAGCCAAGTAGCCTCCGAAACCAACAAAAAATAGCCTGTAACTGATTAATAATGTAAAAGGAAGCGCAATCAAACCCAACAGAAAAAAAGCTGGAACCCAATGCATCAACTTTACTTCGCCCGGGTGCCCGCGACCCACTAAAATCCGACCCTTACCAAAATTTGAAACCTGATTAAAAAACTGTTTGAGTGTAGATCTCCTTTTATGAAAGACAAATGCTTCGGGAATAAGAGCCGTCTTGAGTCCCAGTTTTCTGATTCTGATACTTAGTTCAATGTCTTCAGCAAATCGTTCAAAAGAAAAACCACCAGTTTGTTCAAATACTTTCATGTGAATGCCCATATTAAAACTGCGCGGCTGAAAGTTCTCTTTCTTGCCACCACGTATGCCACCGGTAGTCCAGAAAGAAGACATTGTAAATCCCATAGCTTGTTGGAGTGAACTAAAGTCCTCGCGGCCACGATCAGGGCCACCCCACGCATCGACAGATTGAGTGGCTAAAAATTTGTCAACCGCAGCAAAATAATGAGGCGGTATAACGCAGTCGCTGTCAAACAAAACAAAGTATTCGCCCCTGGCTTTTTCAAAGCCAAAATTGCGGCTAGGTCCCGGGCCTGAGTTCTGTTTGAAAAAATATTTTATCGAAAGCTTATTTGCATAAGTCTCATATATCCGTTGGCTGGTAATGGATGACCCGTCCTCCACGAGAATTACCTCAAAATTTTTAGTTGTTTGTTGGCAAAGACTTTCAAGCAACTCAGCCACCTCCAGCGGGCGATTGTAGACCGGAACAATGACTGAATATTTAGGTACTTGCATGTGCTTACAAAAATAGGCAATCGCAGCAATTACCTCCGATCTAAATTTTCTTCTGCGCTGACAACAGTTTTCATACCTTTCAACATGAAGTCCAACACTATTCAATAAGGAACCATGAAAAAAGTAAGGATTGCTTTTGCCATAATCATTGCACTGGTGCTCTATGTCGTATTTGCCATTCTTTCACCGGCTGGCCTGTTCAAAACTATAACTCCGCATTTCAAAGGCATCGAGTCAAAAATAAATTTACCCATCGCTGGTCCTGAAGATTTTACCATTGATCAACAAACAGGTCTAGCCTTCATTTCGGTTGATGATCGTAGATCCAACAGAGATTCTCCAAATAGCAGTCAGGGTGGAATTTTATTAATGGATCTTTCAGATTCGTCTAAACATCTTCGAAACATAACTCCCCCAATAAATGATTTTCATCCCCACGGACTTTCTCTTTGGCATGAGCCGGATGGTCGTATGTTTTTATTCGTTGTAAATCATCGCGAAAACTATTCCATCCATACGATTGAGCGATTTCAGTGGCGCAATGATAGCCTTGTGTACCTTGAAAGCATTCGGGATGGTAAACTCATGACAAGCCCAAATGATGTAACGGCAGTTGGCGAACGTACTTTTTACGTTACCAATGATCATGGTTACAGTCAAAAAGGATTAGGACGCACGCTCGAAGATTATCTTCAACGATCCATCTCCTATGTTAACTACTATAACGGAAACTCATTTAAGAAAGCAGCACCTGGCATTGCCTATGCCAATGGCATCAATCACTCCTCAAATAACTCTAAAATTTTTGTTGCCTCAACAACAGGTCGAAAAGTTTACATTTATGATCGATCACTCGTAACTGGTGAACTTACTCTTAACCAAACGATCAACACTAAAACAGGTGTTGATAATATTGAATTGGACGCGACCGGGTCGTTGTGGATTGGTTGCCATCCCCAAATGTTAAAGTTTGTGGCTCATGCTTCCAACCCTAATAAATTCTCGCCATCACAAGTCATAAAACTTTCACCCATCAAAAACGGAGGCTACGAACAAGAAGAAATCTTCTTGAATGATGGATCAACCTATTCGGGTTCCTCGGTGGCTGCCATCTATAAAAACACCTTATTGATTGGATCGGTATTTGAAAATTCTATTCTCTATTGCACATATAACTCTAAATCATATTAGCATGAAGTACATTTTTTACTTTCTTCTTTTCATAGGCTCATCACTCTTCGCACAAAAAGGAATTGACTTGAATGAGGTTTCTGAAAAACACGCGATTGCCTCTTTTAAAGAATTATATGAATTGTTGAGTCTTCCAAATGATGCTCATTTCCCAAATGATATTGAAAAGAATGTTCAATGGTGCGAAAGAGCATTCGCGAAGCGAAGTTTTACAACTATGCGCTTAACAACGCCCGCGGCACCGTTGCTTTTAGCGGAACGAAAATTTAAAAATGCAAACTTGCCTGCTGGCAAGGCAGGGAAGACTGTCCTTATTTATTTACAGATTGATGGTCAACCTGTAAACTCTGTGCAATGGCAGCAAGAAAGTCCTTGGAAACCTACCCTTAAAGAAAAAGATAAAACTGGTGTTTGGAATGCCATTTCTTACGAACGCCTTCACGAAACTGTAAATCCGGACTGGAGAATTTTTGCCCGCTCAACCTCTGATGCCAAAGGGCCCGCCATGGCATTTCTTGCTTCACTTGATGCGCTAAAAGAATTGAAAACAGAACCGAACTATAACATTAAAGTGATCTTGGATTTTGAAGAAGAGCTGGGTTCGCCAAATTTGCCTGCAGCCGTTACCAAGTACAAAAATGAATTGGCAGCGGATATGCTCATCATTTATGATGGTCCGCGCCACGTTAGCAATCAACCTACCCTTAGCTTTGGTGCGCGTGGCATTTGCGAAATTACACTCACCACCTTTGGCCCACGCAACCCTATGCATAGTGGCAACTACGGAAACTATACACCTAACCCTGCATTGCGATTATCCAAATTGCTTGCAAGCATGAAGGATGACGATGGTCGCATTACTATTCCTGGTTTTTATGACGGAGTGGTGTTAACCGATGAAGAAAAGAAAATTTTACAACAAGTTCCTGATGACGAAACTGAAATCAAAAAGTTTCTAGGAATTGCCGAGCCAGATAAAGTGGGTGCAAACTTTCAGGAATCGCTCCAATATCCTTCATTAAACATTCGCGGTTTAGATGCGCTGTTTGTCGGCAAGGAATCGCGCACCCTTATCCCGGCAACGGCTACGGCTGAAATAGATATTCGCTTAGTACTAAGTAGCGATCCAAAGCGATTAATTGACCTTGTGAAAAAGCATATTGAATCGCAGGGCTATTATCTTGTTGATAAGGAGCCAACAGAAACTGAGCGGATGAAGTATCCTAAAATTGCAGCATTTCACTCAACTATTTCATATGGCGCCTTTCAAACTCCTTTTAATTCCGAAACCGGAGTTTGGTTAAGTAAAGCGATGGCCCGGGCATTTGGTAAAGAACCTATTAAAGTGCGCACCGCTGGTGGCTCAATTCCTATTTCACCCTTCGTTATTACCTTGGGCATTCCCGCTGTAGCCGTGCCAACGGTAAATGCAGATAATAATCAACACGCTGAAAATGAGAACATCCGAGTTGGTAATTATATAGAAGCTGTAAAAACTTTTTTGGCAATTTTAGTAGAGAAACTTTGATTGATCGCCCATAAAGCATACTTAAAATAAAAGATCAAAAAAATCCACCAATCGGTAAGTAGAATCCGGCAAGTGATTTTATCTTGCAGCCAATGGAGAATTTCGTTGTTTCAGCACGTAAGTACCGGCCTTTGGGTTTTGATGAAGTTGTAGGACAAGAGCACATTACAACCACGCTGAAAAATGCCATTGAAAGCAATAAGGTAGCTCAGGCACTCTTGTTTTGCGGACCACGAGGTGTTGGTAAAACTACCTGTGCCCGCATTGTGGCCCGCATGATCAACGGCTTCGAAGAAAAAGCAGAAGTTAACTCCCTTAATATTTTTGAATTAGATGCCGCCAGCAATAACTCAGTGGATGATATCCGAAACCTGATTGATCAGGTGCGCTACCCACCTCAGTTTGGTAAATTTAAAGTTTATATTATTGACGAGGTTCACATGCTTACTTCACAAGCCTTCAATGCGTTTTTAAAAACGTTAGAAGAGCCACCCTCCTATGCAATTTTTATTCTGGCCACAACCGAAAAACACAAAGTTATTCCTACCATTCTCTCGCGGTGCCAGATTTTTGATTTTAACCGCATTCAGGTTACAGATATCAGTTTTCAATTAAAAAAGGTAGCCGACCGCGAGAAAATAAAAGTGGAAGAAGCTGCATTGCACTTGATTGCTCAAAAAGCCGATGGTGCTTTGCGCGATGCACTTTCTATTTTTGATTTAATGGTAACATTCTCATCGGGCAAGGAAGTTACTTTTAAAGATGTGCTCAACAACTTGCACATTCTGGATTATGACCACTATTTCAAGGTGGTTGATGGTCTCTTGGCCGAAAATCATACCCAGCCCATTCTTATTCTCGATGAAATTTTAAGAAAAGGATTTGATGCGCACAACTTCATCGTAGGATTAAGTGAGCATGTTCGAAATTTATTGGTTTCGCAAGATGCACGCACTGTCAACTTAATGGAAGTGCCAGAAAGCACGAAGAAAAAATATTTAGATCAGTCAAACTCAGCTACGCCATCAGTGCTACTCTCCTGGTTAACTATTGCTACCCAATGCGACATTAATTATAAAAGCAGTAAAAACCAACGACTACTCGTTGAACTAGCCCTCATGAAGATGGCTCACGTTCATGCTATTTTAAAAAGCAACGGTGCTGCTTCTTCACTGGAAGGATTAAAAAAAAAATTGAATTAAAGTCTGAAAATACAAGTTCAGTAGCCGAGCCTTCTACCTCAATCGTTTCAAATCCGCAACCAGAAGAAACTGAATCCAAACAAGAAGTAAAACCAGAGGTAGTTAGACCAAAAGAAAGCACTAAACCACGCACTACCCTTAACCTCGGCAACATTTTAAAGAGTCAGCCGAAAGAAGAAGCAAAAAGTGAAGAGAAAAACGGAACTGCACCGAAACAAAACAATCCTGTAAAGGAAGACGAATTGCGTAAAGTCTGGAAAGAGTTTACTGAAAAGCGAAAAAATCAGTTAGGTGAATATCATCTGCTAAAACAGGATTACACCTTTCAAAATAATGTGATTTCATTATACATAACCAACCAGGTTGAAGAGCCCATACTACTTTCAATAAAAGCTGAGTTGCTGAGTTACTTGCGTGAAAATTTAAGCAACAGTTTACTGCAGGTTGAAGGCATTATTCAAACCCACCAGAAAAAGAAGATTGCCTACACAAACAAAGAGAAGTTCGACTACCTCGCGGAAAAAAATCCAGCTCTTATTGAATTGAAAGAGAAAATGGGATTAGATCCTGACTTCTAATTGTTAGACTTTAATATAGATTTTCCTCTTATCCATCCAATAGCCCACTGCCCAACACGAAAGCATTATCCAAATTGCAAAAAGTGGCGATCCATTAAGATCGCCAGCCCAGGATTGAAAAAAGTTTTGATAAATCCATCCGTAAAGCGATTGATCTCCGATTTGAAATGTATACATAAGGATTACAAAAAATTCTGAGAGTAGATAAATAAAAAGTGTGTTCCTGCCAAAGACTTCAAAGAAGTATGTCCATTTATTTTGTTGAGCTATTTCAATGATAAACACCAACGCAGATAGGATTAATAAATCTAACCCTACCGTATGCAACACGTATGAGCTTGTCCATAATTTTTTGTTAATAGGAAACATCAAGTCCCACCACGCGGCCATCAGCAACAATGCAACACCAACCAGCATTAGCTTGGCGATAGTCTCATAATTTTTTCCGCTACGTTGTAGAAAAATACCCGCCACATAACCCGCAATAACATTTACAATGGCGGGTAGTGTACTTAACAAACCTTCTGGATCAAAAGCGACCCCTTCGCCATGATAAAGGTGACTAGCACCAAATAACCATAAGTCTAATTTTATAACTGCATTACCCTCTAAAGAAAGATCGCCAAAGGCAATTAACAGCACCCGGTAAAGAACCAAAGCAACCAAACTAAAAATCAGTGCGCCCTGGATTTTAAAATAATGAATGATAAGGGAGGCAAACAAATAACAAAGTGCAATTCTTTGCAGCACTCCAAAAATTCGCGTCTCACTTATCGGTTTCAAAAACCAGCCGCTTTCATTTACATCCACAAAGGGAAACCAATACATTAGATATCCCAAAAGGAAAATTATGGCAGTACGTTTAAAAACTTTTTTAAGAAAATTACCCTGCGTTTCATACTTCGCCTGGCTAAAACTCATTGAGTTGCCCACTACAAAAAGAAATGTTGGAAATACCAGATCAGTCAGCGTGAACCCATTCCAATTAGCATGAAGTAAGGGCGAATAAGTGTTGGAACTTCCAAGAGAGTTAACAACAATCATCAGCGCCACATCCATTCCACGAAAAGTATCTAAGGATAGGAACCTATCTTTTAAATCTTGCATAGCGAAAGTTTTGAAAATCACTTCAATATAACCCAAAACCTAGTTTTTAGCTTATTTAGAATTATTATAAATAATTAGGATTTATTATCCAGCTCACTGATATTTGCCTTATTAATAATTATTCTAAATAAAGTACAATGGAAAAGAAATTTGTTGCTATCAACTACATCCAATGCGAGCCTCATTACCAACAGCGATTTGAAGAACTATTTGCGACCCGTGCCCATGCTATTGACAGAATGCCCGGCTTTGTAGACATGCAAGTTTTAAAGCCAAGTGGAGATGGTGAATATCTGATTGTAAGTCACTGGGCAAGTGAAGAAGCTTTCAAAACCTGGACAAGCTCCCCTGAATTTTTGGAAGGCCACAAACGTGGTTTTGAAGATATTAAAAAAGCTAAGGCTGAAGGAACTAAAGCACCAATGAACTCCACGTTCAAAACCTATAAAGTGATTTCAAATTAAGTGCTGTACTTCTCATAACAGTGATCAGTAGCGTTCAAATTTGATTGCTCAACTGTACAAAAACGGATACTCGTTAATTGAGAATCTGTGATTGAACATTGTATTAGCAATTAGCTTTATTGGCAGCAGATTTGCAAAAGGATTTTGGTAAATCAATTAGCCAATTCCATGAAGACATTTATTGCCGTTATTCTGTTGAGCATTTTGTTTGTGATTTGTTGGCCGCTGGCAATTGTGATGTTCTTCCTCTTTCCCGTTGTTTGGCTGCTGCTGGTCCCATTCAGAATTCTGGGTTTTACAATGGATGTCGTCTTTAAACTTATTAGAGAGATACTTCTTTTGCCTTTTAGAATAGTAAAAGCAATTTAAGTCTGAATTAAGTTTGCTTGACCACTTCCTGCTCTCGCTCTCTCCAAGACTTATCAAGGAAGAAAGTTCCAAAAGGGAGCAATGATGCAGCCAAGTTAATTCCTACTTGTAACCAAGTCCATTTCATTAATCGGATAGAAATCAGAACCATTGCTACATAAGCAATAAAAAGAACACCATGCGCTAACCCAACCCATCTTACGGCCAATGGAAAATCAAAATAATACTTGAGTGGCATTGCGATGAGCAGTAATACCAGAAACGAAATTCCTTCCGAGATACCAATTAACCGTAAGGCGCGAATTTTATTTATCATAGAAAAGAACAATCCAACTTTTAACTGTGGATTAATTTATAAAAAATATTTTATTGATTGAAACTGCGCGTATCTCCAGGCTGAAACACGTAACGGAATGTATAATACCGGGATGGTTCTGTTCCTGTTAAGTTCGCTGGCGCATCCTTGTAATAACTTAGTATTTCCAATTTTGCATACCGACCCTCTGTTGTTTTAACTATAATTACCTTGCCAGCTATTGGTCTAATAATCGTAGGCGAGCTTGGGCCACCGCCCTCTGCTGTATACCATCCATTTCCGGCACCAGTTGGAATAGCGTTCTTAATAACAGCGTTTTTATTATCTGATTTGTAACCGTCTAATGGCGCTTCCAAAATTTCATCAAATATGCCCGAAACTATCTGAGCTTGAGTGGTGCCCGGCCCGCTAGTTGGGCTGTTAACGATTATTGTAGTTGCCCTAAAACCTAAATCCCAACTAGTCGAAGCGCTATCTGGCACCACTTGCCCCGTTTTAAAACTAAAAAAAGTGAATTTTCCAGTTGTTCCAATAGGCGCACCAGTATTAGGGTTAAATCCCGTTGTAGGATCTGCTGTCAAATTATCAACCCGGATTGATGCTACCGGAACTGTTGCAACATCTTCGTTACACCCCACAAAGCCCACCGCCATTAAGACAAAAAGTCCTACTACAAAAATCGATTTAATAGAATTCATGATATAGATTAATTTATTGTTTAACATTTTTTTGAGAAATTGAATAGCTTACGCTCGCGTATAAAAGTCTTCCAGGAAGATTGGGAATAAAGATTGGTTCTGTATGATTAAACAGGTTGTCAATCCCAACCTGCGTACGAATTCCTGGTTTCCAAATTTTGGCAACCGAGATGTTTGTTAAAAAATAACCCTGCACGAAATTATCATCGGTATCCAATATTGAATTGCTGTTCAGATCGGATGATGGCACTACTTCACCTTGTATGTTGCCGCGGATATCACCAATTCCATATTTGCCGCGGTAAATAACCCGCAAACTTGCTTCCAATCCTTTTTCCTTATTGCTGTAAAATAGTTTTACATTTCCTGTATGGCGAGATCGGTTGTACAAGCCAAAATATTCACTAGGTTTTAATCTCTGTGTAACGAGTGTGCTGGGATCCCGTGCATAGACGTTTCCATCTCTTACAGACTTTGCAACATCTTTATCCTTAGCATACAATAATTGATAACCAATTGATAGGCTCAAATGTTTTGCTACCGGATAGGCAAAGTTTGATTCAAGCCCTTGTGTATAAGCGCGCTGAATATTTCGATAGCTATAAATGCTCTGCCCACTTTTAGTAATAGCAACCGCTTGTGTTTCAATCAAATTATTAATGCTATTGTGAAATATATTTACATCCATTGTCAGTGATTGACACAGTGTGGCTTGCGCTCCTGCATTGATAGCAAAGGAACGTTCGGCTTGTAACTGACCCAACAAAGCAGGATCAAAAAGGTATGCATCAATCTGGCCTGCAGCGTCTAATTCGGCTAGGCGAGAAGCCGCTACTTCGGTACCTAACACGCTATAGCCACCACCTGCCGAGTTATTAAAGTTGAAATAAACCTGGCGAAAGTCAGGTGCTTTAAACCCGCGGCCGCCAGAAATCTTAAGGGTCAGTTTTTTATTTATCTCATATCTCGAAGACAGTTTGGGACTAAACTGCGATCCATAAACCGAATTGTGGTCTTGCCTTCCGCCAGCTATAATACTCAACTTTTCGTAGGGCTGCCATTCGTGTTGAAAGAATCCATAACTTGTTTCTTGCTCTCTTACTTGTGCATCGCCATAGCGAGAGGTTTGAACTGTCTCTTTAATGTGACCTGCGCCAAGCGTGAGAATATTTCTATCATTAAAGAAATATTCAGCATTTACCTCGGGTCTTGTAAATGTCTGTTTGAAGTCGTCCCTATAGTACGGACTGCCATCAGGCAGGCTTAGATTGGTTTCGGTCTTATATCGCGTGGTGTAAAATCTTACTGCAGTTTTAAATCGATTTGAAAAACGATGCGTAAGCACCGGATTAAAATTCCAATCGTGTGTATTTCCATTACCCGCTGTACGCGTAAAATTTCCATTAGATTCAACTTCAAACCGAAATACCTGATCTTCCGTAAAAAACCTACCCGTCATATTCAAATCGGTACTTGAATTAATTTTGTAATTAATTCTTGAATTGAGGGTGTAATTGGTAAATGGCGAAACCGTTTGGCCGTAGTTTTGAGGAGAAAGATCGTAGCCATCTGTATGGTAACGATTTCCAAAAACGTAAACACCTAATTTTCCTTTTGTAAGGCTCAGGTCTGCATTGGCGTCAAGCGTATTGTTGGTCCCATATCGGAGTGCAGTTGTTACTTTTGTCCCCTTAGGCTTTTCTGTAATAATGTTTATAACACCCGCCAGTGCATCCGACCCATAAAGACTAGATGATGGCCCTTTTACAATCTCTATTTGTTTGATGTTGCCAACAGCAATGCGACTCAATTCCAGCGAACCGGTATATCGACCAATAATAGGCTCGCCATCAACCAGAATTAGCGTGTAATCAGGATTAAGACCCTGCAATTGAATTCCATTTCCTTGCCCGTTGACTTGAGGAACAACAACTAGCCCTGTTTGCTCAGTCAACACATCATTCAAGCGCAGTGAACCCATTATGTTAATAGTTGACTTGGGAATCAGCGAAACTGGCATGGGTAAAAGCCCCAGAGTACGCTCATTTCGCGTGGCAGTTACTACAACACTCTCCAACTCTTTGGTTTTCAACGAATCCCCATCCACTTGGCTAAATCCTACCAAGCTTGCAGCCAACATTCCGGACGTATAAATGATTCTGAAAGGGACACCTATTTTCACGGCACAAAGATTAGATTGCCTACAAATATTAAATACCTCAAAAAGTAGAATTAATGCCAAATGATATAATTCTTTTCAAGAATCAAATTTTTGGTATTTTTGAGCCAAATCATTATAATTAAATCATTAAACAAGATGATAATTGTCATTTTATAAAATGGAAAAGTCCTTGGCAAGCACCGAAGCAAAGAATAATACCCAAAAAAGTAGCTTTAGGAGGCTTTTCCAAACGGAAGAATTGAGTCTGCGAACTGCTGAAAATATGACGGGCGATTCCATTTCATTTTCCGACACGGTAAACCGAAACATAATTCACTTCTATTTTTGCCTAGAAGGCTCGGCCATTTTTGCCTTTGGCCCGCATTATAGTCGCCAAATAGAAAGGCAACACAATTATTTTTTCTACAATCCAGACACTGACCTCCCGTTTGAATTAAAGCTGGCCCCCAAAACAAGATTCGTATCGCTGGCAATTACTTTAGAAAGTTTACACAAACTATTTTCGCACGATGCACTCCCGTTCTTAAAGCCTGAAAATGCAAAAACCAAGTTTTATGATGAGCGCGAAATACCCTCGCACCTGTATGTTGTATTGAACCAATTGTTCACGATATCGCTTAGTGCCAACGCTGAAAAATTATACTATCACGGCAAAGTACTCGAACTGCTAGGGCTTTACTTTTCGGAAAAGAAAACCGATACGGAGAGCTGCCCATTTTTAAATGATCAGGAAACAGTTCGAAAAATAAAACATGCCAAGGAGTACATCTTAAAACACATGGAAACTCCACCTAGCTTAAAAGAGTTAGCAAAGATTGCCGGCCTGAATGAATATCAACTAAAGGTTGGCTTTAAAGAGATTTACGGAAATACCGTTTTTGGCTATTTGACGAATCACAAATTAGATCATTCAAGGGCGCTGCTCGACACGGCTCGCTTTCAGGTGAATGAAGTTGCTTACCAAATTGGTTACAATAATCCGAGCCACTTTATCGCTGCCTTTAAAAAGAAATTTGGTATCACGCCAAAGAAGTATTTAATGAGTAGGCATTAAACAATTGACAATTAATAATTGACAGTTGGCACTGATATTCGCAACCCTTTTGCCAATTGCCAGCTGGCTTAGTATCTCCTTCGGGTAGTTGTTCTTGGCGCTTTACCAAAGAGCATACCAAACACACCCCGCACCAACTCCCGACCAATTTGTTTCGTCACAGGTGAGGACAGAACCTCATCAAAAGCACTTTTCTCTCTTTTTGTAGATCGGGAAGTTGATTGTGACGATTGCTTCGCTTCTTTTTGAATTTCCTCTTCTTTGAGGGCGCCTTTCATTTTCTCTTCCAGCAATTCAAACGCACTAATAGGATCAACTGACTCTTTATACTTCTTATAAAACGATGAACTATTAAGTTGCGATTGATATTCAATTGATTCCAGTGGTCCCATAAAAGAAGCAGGTGGTGCAAGATGCGTAACAACGGTCTCCGTTGGGATTCCTTTTTCATTGAGGACAGTAATGAAAGCTTGTCCTATTCCCAACTGAGTAAACTGTTGCTCCATGTCATAGTACTCTGACTTAGGAAATGTTTTTATGGTTTCTTTCAATGACTTTACATCATTGGGAGTAAATGCGCGAATAACATGGTGCACTCGATTACCAAGCTGCGCCAACACATTGGCTGGTACATCCTGAGTTAATTGGGTACAAAAGAAAATTCCCACACCTTTTGATCGGATTAATCGAATGATTTGATCTATCTGGTCGAGAAAAACTTTTGGTGCGTCTTTAAACAACAAGTGGGCTTCATCCAAAAAGAAAACAAGTTTAGGCTTATCAACTTCACCGGCTTCAGGTAACGTTTGATAGAGTTCAGCCAACAAGGAGAGCATGAACGTTGAGAAGACTGCTGGTTGACCTTGAATATCAGATACGTTTAGTAAACTGATTACTCCATGGCCATCCACTTTTTCAAAAAGATCATCGATGTCAAAAGATTTTTCGCCAAACAATTGATCCACGCCTTGCTGTTCAAGCGCTACGAGCTTGCGGAGAATTGTACTTGCCGTGGCTGGTGAAATTTTTCCGTAATCATTTTTAATCTCAGCTGCCCCAGCACCTTCAGACAAATAATTAAGAACCTTCTTTAAATCGTTGAGATCTACAATAGGAAGTTTTTTATCATCCGCATACTTGAATATGATCATCAACACTCCGCTCTGTACTTCATTCAATTCTAAAATCTTTGTAAGTAGCACAGGACCAAACTCTGTAACCGTGGCCCGCATTTGCGAACCCAATTTTCCACTGAGGGAATAGAGTTCAATCGGAAAGCCTGAAGTTGTATAATTTATTCCAAGGGCGTTAGCGCGCTCCTTTATTTTGTCATTCGCTATGCCTTCTTTTGCCACACCCGAAATATCCCCTTTCATATCAGGCATAAAAACCGGAACACCCGCGGCAGAAAGCTGCTCGGCCAGCAATTGTAATGTACGCGTTTTTCCAGAACCTGTTGCCCCTGTTACCAAACCGTGCCTGCTCATCATTCGCAAAGGAAGATTTACTTTAGCGTCAGCTAGAATTTCACCTTGATAGATTCCTGCCCCTAAATAAATTGATCCGCCCTTAATTGAATAGGATGTCGAAATTGATTCAATAAATTTTTCCTTAGACATTGTTTACTTGGTTTGAAGATGAAAGATTGGAAAATAAAGGGAAAGATAAAACTGTAATACTACTGATCGTTCTATAATCTTTTTTTAAACAGCCAATCAATTTGCGGATCATCGCCCATCCAAAAGGTATGCTCAGAAAATTTTTCGAAACCCCAATTTTTATAAAACTTCTGCGCCTTATAGTTTTTCTCCCATACACCTAACCAAATCCATTCGTACTTATTTTGTTTTGCATGGGTCATCGATTTTTCCATTAGAAGACTCCCTACAGACTTTCCTTGAGCTGACGTAAGCACATATAAGCGTTGAAGCTCAACTGTGTTTTTACCTAACAGATTTAGAACTTCATCGCTTTCGCGGAGGCGTGCAAAGCCTGCTACTTCATTGTCCTCAACTGCAAGAAATAACATTGAGTTCGTTTCAATAAATTCTTGTTCTAATTTTTCAAGACTATATGTACCGCTCAAAAAAGCATCCATATTTTCTTGTGTATTGGACGATGCAAAAGTGTCTATGTAAGATGAAATTGCCACCGCACGCATAGCCGAAATGTCTTGAAGCTCGGCTTCTCTTATCTCCATCATAGTCGAATATAAAAAAACCCCGCAAGAGCGAGGTAATTCATCATTGATTTAATAATATCAATTGTTCTTATTTCTTTTCCTCGTAGTTCTGGAATGCGTACAAAATTCCCAATGAAAAAGCCTGGCTAAGTTGAATACCACTGTCTTGATCAAAATCATATATCAGAATCCCACCAACAGAAACATTTACGAACTTGTTAACCTTGGCGACCAGATTTAGGTCCAAGCGATGGTCAATCGTTTTCAGCGCCAGTGTTTCGTAGTTGGCAAACATTACATAGCGCCATTTCAGGTTTACATTTTTTGCAATTTCTTTATCAAATTCTGCCTGCATTTGAAATGCCAACCACTCAAATCGGGTACTCTCACCCCTTAATACTCCATAAGGTTTTAATGGATCAACAGCATCAAACCTGCCGTTGTTGTCGGTAACCACGGTAACCCTTGGCGAGAATGGCGAAAAACTAACTTTAAAATAATCTACCGGGCGATATTCAAAGCCCCAGGTAGAAGTAATAAATGCCGGTGCCATAAAATCTGAAATTAGTGAGCCCACCTCAACACCATTCGCATCTTTTTCGTACTTATATCCTTTTGCAAACTGAGAAAGAAAGTTAAGCGAGGATGTAAAACTCCATTTCTCAGTTAAATCATAGCCATATCTGGTTTCCATATAAATGCGATCTAAGGTTTTACGAGCACCCTGGCCTTGGTTGTTAACCGCACCGTATAAGAAATCAAACGTATTATCCCAGCCGTTTTTATTTTTCTTATAATTGGCTTTATAAATCAAGAAAGCGTTGAATCCAAAAGAATTAACACCTCCTGCTTTCCAGTTTGAGGTAAACGAGGCCTGATTAATATTAAGGCCGGTACCAAACGCTTTTTTCCAATTAGTAGTGGAATCAACCTTGATAACTTGAGCAATTGCGCCAAACGAGAGAACTGTGCAAACGATTGAAAGTGAAATAAATTTGGTAAATTTTGCATCCATAGGGTAGTATTTAGGTGCAAAAATAATAAAAACCCAATTCCGACTTTAGATGTTGTTTAATTTGATCTCGTCCAACGCCACCTCGGTTAAGGGTTTAGTAATAAACTTAATAACATGATTATTATTAACAATCTTATCAATATCACGCTTGTTGTCTGAGCTTGAAAGGATAATCACCTTACACTTGCTCCGAACCAACTCATTAAATTTTTCAAACTCGTACAGAAATACAAACCCATCAACAATTGGCATGTTGATGTCAAGGAAAATTAAATTGGGAATATTCTCGGGATTATTTTGATGTTCTTTCAGAAAGTCAAGCGCACCTTTTCCTGAACTCTTAACTTCAACTCGTTTTGCAAATTTCGTAATCTCAATTATCCGTTTACTGATGAAATTGTCGGTGTCATTGTCATCAACCAATAACACAAGATCAATTGTCTTCGTAGTAGTTTCCATTTCCATTCTCTTGCTAGGCGCTCCGCTTCTTTGTACTTAGTTGCAAAACTATTCAATTTTAGCACAACATAAACTTTTGCAAACTATCAATGGTAAACACGTAAGTATTTGATCAAAAAAGTAAAAAAATGAGGGCTATCTGGAGAAAATTTTAAGTTTTTCGCCCAGGGACAGGCTCAGGTCCTCCTTTTTATTCCAATCCATTACCTCCTTTATAGTGACATTATACTGCCTTGCAACACTGTAAAGTGTATCTGCCGGCTTTACTTCATGCAAAATAATCTTTTCTTGTGGTGCGGGCTCTCCAATCATTGTTGCGGGAGGTTGCTCTTTAGGCTTGCTTATTTTTAAATATTGACCCGGGCTAATTCCCGAAGCTATGTCGAGTTCGTTCCAGCCAAGTAAATCCGTTACGGCCACTCCATATCTTTTAGAAATGGCATAAAGGGTTTCGCCTTGAATTACTAAATGATTGCCATCTTGAGCAACTGGTAGAATCGGTGAATCTAGTTTAACAATTGGAGCTTTTTCTTCAACAGGCACTATCATTCTTTCTACTAAACCTGCAGTCATCTTTTCTTTTGGTTTTACTTCCCACCCAAAAAAATCTCCTTCCTCCACCGCTACAACAGTTTCTTCTCCAACTAGATCCGGAGCAAGTATTGTTGCCTGTTCAGTTGGCCTTTCGCTTGTCAACCACACCACACCACCCGGTTTTAAGGGAGTTGAATCATCTATTTTGTTAAATCTTTTTATACGAGCCAATCGCACTCCGTATTTCTGACTAATCGCCCATAATTCATCCCCGGCAACAACCGAATGAGTTGGTTGATCTGATTTTGTTTTCTTTCTCTTCAAGAAATAGTATTCTCCAGCTTGCATCTTGTGGTCTATTGGAATCTCGTTATACCTTAAAAAATCGGACAGCGAAACTCCCGCCCGATTTGCCAGCTTAGATGCGGTTTCGTTGCTTATCGATTGTATTGCGTCAATTCCATTAATACTCTTTTTCTCCGTTTTAATTACCAATGGTTTTGATTCAGGAACAGTCGCAGCAACAGGTTTCGTTGAGGCAATCATTAATACATTAAAATCCTGACTCAATTCCCCACTAGGAATGATAATCGAGTATGGTTTGTCGACTGGAATCTTACCAGCACGAGCCCACTTATTGTATTCCCTCAAGGTTGCTTCTTCAATCGCCAGTTCACCTGCAAGTTCATGAATTGCCTTAGGCGATTGAATTTGATACTGCACTACCTTTACCTGTGGTTCGCCTTTTACTGAACCTTCAAATGCAATTTTGTGAGCCAAATATTTCTTTACATACCAGTACGTTTCGCTGGTAATTTCCATGTGGCGTGCGCCATTGTATTTATCACCGACCGAACGCTGCACGCCACCACCACCCATTTGGTACGATTGAAGTGCCATCAACCAGTTGTTAAATAGGTAATTATTCTTTTTAAGATAGCGGGCGGCACCGCGCGTAGCCGAAGCGATGTTCATTCGCTCGTCTATATCCTTATCCACCCGCAAGCCTACTTCCATAGCAGTAAAATCTTTGAACTGCCAGAAGCCAACCGCATTAGAAGTTGAAACTGCATCCGAGATCAGCGCGCTCTCTTGAAGGGCTAGGTATTTAAAATCATCGGGAAGTCTTTCCTCTTCAAAAATTTTTTCAATGATGGGGAAATAAGTTTTAGCACGCTCTACTTTAATTCCAAAGTAGCGCGGGTGCTGCGTAAGCGCATCCACATCTTTTTGAATTTCGCGTCTGGCATCATCACGGATCGTGAGTGTCATGTCTGCAAAATGCATCTTATGGGGCACTTCGGGAGTTTGCGCGTATGAGGCAGCAACTCCAAAAAAACTGAGTGCGACTGCAAAAAATCTCATGGCATAAAGGTAAGTAAAAGAATTATAACGCAATAAGTTTCGGATTGGTGTAAATGAACTGTAAACAAACTTTGAAAGGAATTAATATCCGATTTGGTGACTAATGAGCCTGTTCGTTAACCCGAAATCTTACGCATCATCATAATTCCATCACGCAAAGGCAGCAATAAGTTCTCAACCCGGCCGTCATTGTTGACTTTCGTGTTGAATTCAAGAATTGCCCGGGTATCCTTATCGGGTTTAGGGTTAGTAACTTTGCCACTCCAAAGAACATTGTCGGCCAGAATTACACCGCCCACTTTTACCTTATCAAAAATCAGATCATAGTACGTTGAGTAATTCTCTTTGTCAGCATCAATAAAAACAAGATCAAACTCCTCGGTAATGGTTGGGATTATTTTCAACGCACTGCCAATGCGATATTCAATTTTTTCTGCTAGTCCGGCTTGCTGAAAATAAGAACGAACTCTGCTTTCTAACTCTTCGTTTACATCGATAGTGGTTAGCCTGCCATCGATAGATAAACCTTCTGCCAAACAAATTGCTGAATAGCCTGTGTAGGTGCCAATCTCAAGAATGTTTTTTGGTTTAAGGAATTGACTGATCATAGCAAGAAACCTACCCTGCACATGACCCGACAGCATGCGCGGCTTTAAGATATTAGCATGCGTATCTCTTCCTATTTTTTTGAGAAGATCTGATTCTGTTGAGGTGCGAGAACCAACATAATTGGCAATATCTTCCGGTAAGAATTCCATCTTAAGAAATCGGCTCTACAATTAGAGAACTTAGTTTTCTCTCATCAAACATTTCGTTCGCAAGCTCTTGAAGTTTTAATGCAGAAGTACTTTTTACGCGATCAAAAATTTCTTGCAAACTTGTTACGCGTCCATGATCTAATAAATTTCGAGCCATCATAATCATAAAGCTGATGTTATTCTCTTCGGCCATTGCAATCTGTCCAAGAATCTGTTCTTTGCTAGATGCAAGTTGCTTTACCCCCAAAGGCGCATCGCGCAATTTCTTTAACTCTTGTTTAACTAACATGATACCCTTCTTTACCTGGGACGGATCGGTGCCAAACGTAATAACAAACAATCCGGTATCAATGAAAGGAACAAACTGAGCTCCGATTGAATAAACAAAACCGTGCTTTTCGCGCAAGGCAAGATTGAGCCTGGAGTTCATGCCTTGTCCACCTAAGATGCTTGTAAGCATATAAAACGCGCTCCTGTTTTCGTGTGAAAATGAATAAGCTGATCGACCCAATGCCACCCGTGATTGCTTAACAGTCCTCTGAAGCACAACTGCTTTTGGCTTATAGCCTATGAACTTATCACGTTTCTTTTTCGATGCCGAAGCAGGTATGGCACCTAAATGCTTTTCGGCCAGCCGAACCACTTCTTCCATAGAGATATTGCCAACGCAGGAAAATACAATGCGTTTTGTGTCCAAGTGCTCTTTTACAAAAGACCTAAAATCTTTACGTTTAAAGGATCGCACCGTTTCTTCTGTACCCAAAATATTCATACCCAATGCATGACCTGAAAAAACAATTGAATCAAATTCATCTTGTAAAGAATCTTCGGGGTCATCAAGATACATCGACATTTCTTCTAGTATTACATTCCGTTCCTTCTCAATTTGTGTATCCGGAAAAATGGAGTCAAACGTAATATCTGTCAATAACTCAAGAGCTCTTTCAAAATAGTCATCACGCAGCGAAGCATAGAAAAGAATTTTTTCCTTATCTGTAAAGGCATTCAATTCACCACCCAATGATTCCAGTCGATTCAAAATATGAAAAGCTCTGCGCTTACTCGTGCCCTTGAAAGCCATGTGTTCCCAAAAGTGAGCTATCCCCTGATTGGTGGTAGATTCATCGCGACTACCAATGTCGAGCATGATGCCGCAATGAACAATTTTAGTGGTCAGAACTCTATTATGAATGACTCTTATCCCGTTCTTCAATGTATGTACCTGGTATTCTCTCATATCAAGTGCAAAAATAACCTTTACGGGAGATTGTACCACACGCGAACAAGAATGCCCGCGTTCGGGCACAACTGTTGACACGTGTTTCTTATTTTATGTAAAATCGCATAAGGTGGTCACTAAAAATCCTTGCTTTTACCGCCTCAACTCTGCCCTTCTCCAAAAGAGAAGGGTAATCGGAATTTTTATAGAGCACCTTAGTCAACGGCACAATAATTGGTAACTCAACAACTATGGAAACTCAAAAAGTAAAAACCTGCTTTACAATCACCTTTACGGATGATCAGTTTACCCATGCACGCTCGTATGTAGAAGATATGAAAAGGCATCCACTACGCGTTTTCTGGAGAGGCAAGGAAGGAAAGTCGGATGATGAATTGATTATTGAACAAATTGCGCATCGTATTTTATCCGGGTTTTATAACACTGATGCTTACAATGCGAGCAAGCACATTGTGCGAATGGAAAGCATGACGGCTGCTTAACGAAATTAAAGAGAGGTTGATCACCTGTCCCTCACCCATCAAAATTCATCTGTTTTGGTAGTGTGCATCGCCCTCTCCACAGGGAGAGGGGATAACTATTTTGTGACCTGACTTATGTAACTGGAGTTACGCAAATGCTCACAATTTTGATTCAAATGGCGGGGTCTGACCGCTCTAAGCGGTCTGACCCCTAATAGCTGCGTAAGTCCAGTTTTGTAAGTGAAAAAGATTTTCTAAACTCGCTCCAGCACTTTCTTAATCAAAGACTCTACAATTTTATTCGGGTCTTTTGAAAATTTGTTTTTGATCCGGTTAGCGATGATCGCATTTACGCTAAGTACTTCGTGACCCAGCAATCGCCCCATGGCATAATAGCCAGCCGTTTCCATTTCAAAATTTGTAAGCCAAAAATCACCTTTGTGGTAATAATTCAAGTCTTCTAAAAGTTTGGGGAACCGAATGGGTATGCGTATTTCCCGACCTTGGGGTGCATAGAAGCCCGGACAGGTAACAGTATTTCCCTGCATCATGTCGGCTCCAATTTGTTCGCGCAACGAAACTGAGCCGCGCACGGCATATGGCATGAACGGAAGGCCAGTCTTTTTTTGAATGTCATGTGCCAAACCAGTTTCCAGGTCGTCCATTGGCAGATCGTAGAAATTCATTAGGTTATCCAAGCCTATTGCATAATCGGATACCAGATGAGTTCCCAACGGAATATCCTCTTGTAAAGCTCCGGAAGTTCCAATGCGAATGATCTTTAGTTTTTTCTTGCGGGATTTTGGCTCGCGTGTTTTCAAGTCAATGTTTACCAACGCATCAAGCTCTGTAAAAAATATTTCAATGTTGTCAGTACCAATGCCGGTGCTGATTACTGTAATACGTTTGCCCTTGTACTTACCTACGTGTGTAATGAACTCGCGTTTGTTCATTTCAAACTCGATCTCATCAAAATATTGGCTTACTGTGTAAACCCGACTTGGATCACCAACGGTAATAATTGTGTCTGAAATATTCTTTGGAAGAAGACTTAGGTGGTAAACGCTACCATCCGGATTTAGCATCAAATCAGTTTCAGAGATTTTCATGGTATTAAATTCAAGATTCGCAATTTAACGCAGATTGTGCATTGGGATGCATAACCTGCCCGTAGGGTTGACGATCAGGATCATGACCTAACAATGAAAATCACCCTATGGGGAAAATATTTTTCAACGTAAGTGTTTGATTTTCATTCGTCAAATTATGCAAATGCATTTCTATTGCATAATGTGGGTTTAAGTTTAAAAATGGTT
>Ga0335394_10001924_pt1 | contig 23353 bp, 21 predicted proteins | sample MAT03_FD_205741 | JGI IMG/M metagenome (GOLD analysis project Ga0335394, IMG submission 205741) | Freshwater microbial communities from Lake Fryxell liftoff mats and glacier meltwater in Antarctica - MAT-03 (spades assembly) (version 2) ...
TAGTGCAGGATTACCTGTTGTTTATACAAGTACCACTATTTCTTTATCATTACTTGAGCTATTAATATATAACGCTACCTACGAAGAATTGCAGAATAACTACCTGATGAAAATAGAAGTACCGGGTATCAGGGAAGATAGCCTCACCCCAATCAACTTAAAAAAACAATGGCAGAAAGATATTGGATACAGCCGTTTTATTGGTGATTCTTTTTTATCTACCAGGAAAAATATACTTCTCCAGGTTCCTTCCGCCATTATTCCTGAGGAATACAATATATTAATCAATCCTCTTCACCCGGATTTTAAAAAGATAAAAATCATCAATTCTTCACCTTTTGAATTTGACAGCAGACTTTTCAAATAAATAATCCGAAATTCGGTGTCCTGATTTTTCAAACATGTATGCAATTGTTGATATAGAAACCACTGGAGGGTATGCTGCCGCAAATGGTATTACTGAAATTTCTATTCATGTATTTGATGGGAATACAGTAACGGAAAAATTTGAAACCCTTATCAATCCCAATCAACCCATTCCCTACTACATTACAGCCATGACGGGCATCTCTGATAAAATGGTGTCTACTGCACCTTCATTTGAAGATGTGGCAGAAAGAATTTTCACTATTCTGCACGACAAGGTTTTTATCGCCCATAATGTAAATTTTGATTACTCTTTTGTAAAAAGCCACTTAAAAGAGGCCGGATTCGATCTTAACAGCAAGAAGCTTTGTACAGTCAGGCTTAGTCGAAAAATTATTCCCGGACTTCCTTCTTACAGTCTTGGGAAGTTATGCCAGTCATTAGGCATAACCGTCAATGACCGTCACAGAGCAGGTGGTGATACTACCGCCACGGTAAAAGTTTTTCAATTGCTGTTGGAAAATGACAAAGAACAGCACATACAAAAAAGCCTGCAGCGAAATTCAAAGGAAGCAATACTACCACCCAACGTTCCCAAAGAACATTTTGAACAGTTACCGTATACACCCGGAGTCTATTATTTTCACAATGAAAAAGGCAAGGTGGTTTATGTAGGCAAAGCCAATAATATCCGTTACCGGGTCAACAGCCATTTTAGTAACAATTCTGAAAGCAGGCAGAAACAAAATTTCATGCAGCATGTTCATGCAATCAGCTTTCAAAGCTGTGGCACCGAAATAATGGCCTGTATATTAGAATCAACTGAAATAAAAAAAAGATGGCCTGTTTTTAATTCATCGCAAAAAAGATGGGAAGATGTATATGGCATCTTTATGTATGAAGACCAGAAAGGTTACCTGCGGCTGGCTATTGATAAGAATAGAAAACGACTGAACCCTGTTTATACCTTTCATTACCTGGTGGATGGCCATGCCATCATACGTAAACTTATAAAAGCGTTTAATCTCTGCCCCAAGCTTTGTTTTATGCAAAAAGATACGGGCAAATGCGAGGGTATTAATGAAGGATATTGTACTGCGGCCTGTGAGCAAAAAGAAACTGCTGCATCTTACAATGAAAGAGTTCAGAAAGCCTGTGATTCCCTCCGTTCACAACCTTCTTTTGCTATTATTGATAAAGGAATAAATGGTGACGACCAATCCTGTATCTTAATTTCGGAAGGTGTTTTTTATGGCATGGGTTATCTTCCTGCAGATGTAAAGATTACCAATCCGGATTCATTAAAAGACTACCTCACTGTTTATAAAGAGAATAGTTTTATCCGCAACTTAGTGAATGGATATGCTGCAAGATTTCCCTCCAAAGTAATGATGCTTGATTCTTTAACACCTAATCAAGCCATTCAAAATTTTCAGTAAAAGGAGTTTTTGACAGGATGTCAATAGCTTCTTGGGAAGAACGGTTAATTTTCGGGTAGCCCCATTCATCCATGCAATATCAACAGTAAGGATAGCTGACACTGTTTCGGAATTCCTGTTTATTTCATGCCAGATGGTAAATCTCGAAAAATCTCTCTTCGCTTTTAACATCATCATATCTATAGTAACAGGGTCATTTAGTCGTATCTCTTTCTTAAAAATACACTCCTCCCTGAATATGATCGGCTCTGTTTGCAACTGCTGCATGTGTTTCCACGTCAATCCAACCGAACTTAAAAAATCCAGCCGGCACATGGCACCCCAGTCGTAATAGACTGAATGCCTGAGATGAAAATTTGGGTCCAAATCTGACCAGCGGACCTGCACCGGCATTGAAAAGATGTCATATTTTCCAGAATTTGAATACAATGAAATTAAATGATTGGAGGTTTCCAAAATACCATTTCAACCTGTATTTTTGCCAACTTAATCTAAAAGAACCATGAAGAATATTTTTTTATCAGCTATCCTGCTCGTTGCAACAAGTGTGCTGATTGCACAAACTAAACCTGTAACAAAACCGGTAAATAAACCGGTAACTACACCGGTAAACATTTTAAAAACAGCAAATGACTCGGTTAGTTATGTAATGGGAGAAATTGCTGCTTATAATCTTATACAACAGGGGTTGGGAGATGTAAAAATGAATAACGCTATTTTCTTAAAAGCGGTTAATGATATATTGGCTAAAAAGAAGCCGCTTCTGGACGATGCCACAGCAAATGCCTGCATGGGTAGTTACATGGAAAAGATACAGACTGATAAAATAAAACCCACCATTGAAGAAGGAAGAAAATTTTTAGCCCAGAATAAATTAAAATCTGGTGTTAAAACAACCGCTTCAGGCTTACAATATGAAGTAATAAAAGAAGGGACTGGGATAAAACCAACTGCTATTGACACATTTGTTGCTCACTATAGAGGAACACTTTTGAATGGCACAGAGTTCGATGCATCTTACAACAGAGGTCAGCCATTGACATTGGGTGTAAGCCAGGTAATCCGTGGATGGACTGAAGGCTTGCAGCTTATGCCCGTAGGATCAAAGTATAAATTCTATATACCATATGATATTGCGTATGGCGCTATGGGCCAGGGTCAAATACCGGGAGGAGCCATGTTGATATTTGAAGTAGAACTCCTTGATGTAAAGAAAAAGCAGTAGGTCGCTTACGAAAAGTTACCTTTCATTTGCATTATCTGATGGCGGGTTCCCAGCATAATCACTTTCATTCCTGCGATGATTATAGTATCGTCTGAAGGGTTGATAAGGAATCTGCCCTCAGGATCTTTAATCCCAATACAATTGACACCTGTTCTATTCCAGTTTTCAATATCGCCTAATGATTTGCCTTTCAGTATTTCAGGCAGATCCTCATAAGTCAGTGATTCCATGTGAATAGAATGGCCTTGTTCACCAGAAAGAAAATCAATGAATTCAACCACATCTGGTTTGGTTACTAATGTAGCCATATGTGTACCCCCAATTCTGTCTGGCATTATTACATTATTAGCACCTGCCTTTTTAAGTTTCGGTACTGTAGCAGCCTCAGATGCCCGGCTGATTATTTGGATATTGTGGTTTAATGATCTTGCAGAAAGTACTATAAATACATTTTGCGCATCAACCGGCAAAGTGGTTATTAATGCCCTGGCCCTTTCCACACCGGCAAGTCTAAGCAAATCGTCATCGGTACTATCACCCTCCAGGTGAAGGATATCTTCCCCCTCTTTTAATTTTCTTTGTATCAATTCTACATCCTTTTCAATAACAATAAAAGGCACTTTATGTGCTTTTAATATCTGTGCCGCCTGGTGACCGTTGCGGCCGTAGCCACAAAGAATTACATGATTGTTCAGTTCCGCTATATTTTTCATAAGTTTTTTGGTTTTGAAATATTGGTTGATTTCCCCACTTACCACAAACTGGGTGATGCGGGTAATAGCAAAAGCAAAAGTGCCCCAACTGGTGATTAATAAGAAAATGGTAAACCACTTCCCTGATTCGCTGAGTGGTACTACTTCACCATAGCCAACGGTGGTAATGGAAATAGTAGTCATGAACAAGGCATCAATAAAAGATGCACTCTCAATAGACATATACCCGACGATGCCGACAATAATGATGACATGCAGCACAATAAAAGGTTGAATCAGCCTGAAAGTGGATTTTCTCAAAACAGTTGTTTTGCATAAAAATAAACTAATGCTGCGAGACTGATAAATGAGAAACAGTCAAATTATCAGGTTACTATCCGCTCCTTAGCCCAGAAAAGTGCTTTATTAAATTGTTCTTTTTCAGTAAGATTGGTATTATCAAGTTCAATAGCATCTTTTGCTTTTCTTAGTGGGCTTACTTCCCGATGGCTGTCAATGTAATCCCTCATTTCAAGGTTGTTCATTACTTCTTCAACTGTTACGTTTGGGTTTTTCTCATAGAGTTCTTTAAAGCGGCGTTGCACTCTTACAGCATTATCAGCCGTCATAAATATTTTCACTTCTGCTTTAGGAAAAACCACCGTACCAATATCACGGCCATCCATTACTATTCCCTTTTTCTTTCCCATTTGCTGTTGTTGTGCCACGGCGAGTTCCCTTACCTCTTTAATGGCTGCCACATCGCTTACCCTTTCTGCAATAATAAGGTCACGGATGAGGTACTCTACATTTTCGCCATTCAGGTATATTTCGCTATTATGACTTTTGGGATTAAAAACAAGTTCAAGGTTAATGCTGGCCAGTGCTTCTTTTACTTCTTTCCTTTCTGCGAGATCAATATTGTTACGAAGGAAATAAAGGGTGATAGCCCTGTACATAGCACCGCTGTCCACATACACATAGCCCAATTCCTTTGCCAATTGTTTTGCCAAAGTACTCTTGCCACAACTCGACCAGCCATCTATTGTTATGATTATTTTTTTTGACATGCCTGCTACAAAAATACAACTTCACAAAACAGATATTTCAGCCTGAAATAAATAATAAAACAAGTAATACTGTTTTGTTTCCTCGGATAAATAAAAAAGGAGTACCGTAGATTGGCACTCCTTTTCAACTTTATTCTGAACTAATTATGCTTTCGATGGCTCTTCTGCCCTTGTTTTAAATGTAAAAGATAGTTTAGCATTTTCTACATCTGCATCAGCCACCAATACATCTCCTGCTTTTACATTCAGGTTTAGAATCTCTTCTGCCAGGGGGTCTTCCAGGTATTTCTGAATTGCCCGGTGCAAAGGTCTTGCACCAAACTGCTGATCATAGCCTTTGTCTGCGAGAAAATCCTTTGCAGCTGCTGTAAGCTCCAGGCTAAACCCAAGTATTGCTAACCGCTTCAGCACTCCTTTCATAAGGATGTCAATAATATTAAAGATGTTTTCTTTTGTCAATGAATTGAAAACGATAACATCATCAATACGATTTAAAAACTCCGGTGAAAAAGTTTTTTTCAAGGCCCTTTCAATTACCGATTTATTCGCTTCATCCTCATTATCTATCCTGGCGGTGGTATTAAAGCCAACACCTGCTCCAAAATCTTTCAATTGCCTTGCACCAATATTGGAAGTCATAATGATGGTGGTGTTCTTGAAATCAATTTTTCTTCCCAAACCATCTGTCAACTGGCCATCATCCAATACCTGTAATAATATATTATAAATATCCGGGTGGGCTTTTTCAATCTCATCGAGAAGGATAACACTGTAAGGTTTGCGACGAACTTTCTCTGTTAACTGACCGCCTTCCTCATAACCCACATAGCCGGGAGGGGCACCAATTAAACGGCTGATGGTAAACTTCTCCATATACTCACTCATGTCAACACGGATGAGTGAATCTTCTGAATCAAACATATACCTGGCCAATGCCCTTGCCAACTCTGTTTTACCAACACCTGTAGGTCCAAGGAAAATAAAAGTTCCGATAGGCTTCTTGGGATCTTTCAATCCCACCCTGTTTCTTTGAATAGCTTTTACCACTTTGCTGATGGCATCATCCTGGCCCACTACCATAGCTTTCATATCATCTGCCATTTTGCGAAGCTTCTCTGTTTCTGCCTGCACCATTTTCTTTACCGGTATGCCGGTCATCATACTCACCACTTCAGCAATATCTTCTTCACCAATCGGGTAACGTTTGTGCTTACTTTCTTCTTCCCACACATTTTTGGCTTTTTCCAGGTCTTCCTGCAAACGTTTTTCTGTATCTCGTAATGAAGCAGCCTCTTCAAACTTCTGGCTCTTTACTACTTTGTTCTTCTCATTCTTTACATCCTCTATTTTCTTTTCCAGGTCAACAATGTTTTCCGGAACATTGATATTCTTCAAGTGCACCCTTGCTCCTACTTCATCCAATACATCAATGGCTTTATCGGGAAGTAAACGGTCCGTAACATAACGGTCACTCAGTTTTACACAGGCATCAATTGCTGCCTGGTCATAGTTTACATTGTGATACTCTTCGTATTTCGATTTGATATTGTTTAATATCTGTATAGTATCATCCACACTTGGCGGTTCTACCATCACTTTCTGAAAGCGACGGTCAAGGGCACCATCTTTTTCAATATACATTCTATACTCATCCAGCGTAGATGCACCAATGCACTGCAGTTCTCCTCTTGCAAGGGCAGGCTTGAAGATATTACTGGCATCTAATGAACCGCTTGCTCCACCAGCACCAACGATGGTATGCAACTCATCAATGAACAGAATCACATCCCGGTTCTTTTCCAGTTCATTCATGATGGCTTTCATCCGTTCTTCAAACTGACCACGGTATTTTGTACCGGCTACCAATGCAGCAAGGTCTAATGAGACAACTCTTTTATCAAATAATACTCTTGAAACTTTTCTTTGAACAATTCTTAAAGCCAGCCCTTCTACAATAGCTGTTTTACCTACTCCGGGTTCGCCGATTAAAATCGGGTTGTTCTTTTTTCGTCTTGAAAGAATTTGGGAAACCCGTTCTATTTCTGACTCACGGCCAACGATGGGGTCTAATGCCCCCAACTCTGCCATTTTGGTAATATCACGACCAAAATTGTCGAGTACTGGTGTTTTACTTTTTGCATTACCGGCTTGCTTAGCACCACCTTTTGATTGAGAATACTTTTTCTCTTCATCAAAATCATCATCGTTCTCATCCTGGAATTCGGCACGGGGATCGTTTGATTTTACGATGCCCAGCTCTTGCCTGAATAAATCGTAATCCACGTCAAATTGATTTAAGATTTGTGTTGCAATATTTTCTTTGTTCTTTAAAATGGAAAGCATCAGGTGTTCTGTTTCCACCGTAGCACTTTTCAGTGCTTTGGCTTCAAGCACAGTTACCCGTATTACTTTTTCTGCCTGTTTTGTTAGTGGCAAACTGTTAATGTTAGCAATATTCTTTCCTGTCTTATCCTTTACGGCCAGTTCAATTTCCTTTCGCAATTCATAAAGGTCAACATTGAAACTTTTAAGGATACGGACTGCTGTGTTATCTCCCTCTCGTATCAGGCCGAGCAGCAAATGCTCGGTACCGATAAAATCGTTGCCAAGCCTGAGTGCTTCTTCTCTGCTGAACGAGATAATCTCCTTAACCTGTGCTGAAAAATTATTATCCATTTTTAGATAATTGGTTGTGATACAATATTAACGAATAAATTTGGTTCTTGTTCTACCGTACTTATAAACGGAATGTTGATAATTTAAGTTGTTTGGAGCTGACAGTTTTATGATTTTTCAGGTACATCCACAGTAACTATTGCGAAAATGGACTGGCAGTTTTCAACAAATCAAACTAAGAGCTTATGCAGGTCAAAACTGATACCAAAGAGAAATTTCATGCCATCACGGTTCCGGGCCCATCTCTTTCTGCTACTATGACAGACGAACTGGGAGATTGTTTGTTGCCCTACCTGCAAAATGACGTTAAAAACCTGGTACTGATATTGAAAGACATCGAAAACATAGACATAGCTGCCGGAGAAAAATTAGTATATATCCAGCAAAAGTTTTACGAAAACAATGCTTCTTTTGTCATCTGTGAACTGCAAAAGCCAGTAGAAGAATTTCTTGATGAGAATGAATTATTGGAAATGATGAATGTGACACCCACCCAAAGCGAAGCCTGGGATATAGTGCAGATGGAAGAAATTGAAAGAGAATTTTTAGATGAAGAATAAAGTACTTCGTGCAGCTAAATCTTTTAGATTACAGTCTTATCGGCATCACTAACATACCAAAATCACCGATTCTTTCATGTTCGCAGTTACCATTCTCGGAAACAACTCTGCAGTACCGGCATTTGACCGCCACCCCACCAGCCAGGTGGTGACGCTGGATGGCACCAATTACCTTGTTGATTGCGGGGAAGGCACACAGATACAATTAATCAATTATAAAATCCGACGGAGTAAAATATCACACATTTTCATTTCGCATCTTCACGGCGACCATTATTTTGGTTTAATTGGCCTGATTAATTCTTTTAGCCTCCTGAGCCATCAGCAGGAGATGCATGTTTATGGGCCATCGCCACTAAAGGAAATAATTGAACTGCAATTAAAAGTAGCTGACACCACTATGTGCTATCCGCTGCATATACATCACATCACCGAAGCTGCCACTCTTATTGATACTGAAAAACTAATCGTAAAATGTTTTCGTACCAATCATCGCATAGAATGTTACGGTTTCTCTTTTGAGCAAAAGAAACAGCCTAGGAAACTACATCCTGAGAAAGCAAAAGAATATGAAATACCTGCCGCTTTTTATGACAGGCTAAAAAATGGTGAAGATTATACCCGAAAGGATGGAACGGTTATTAAAAATGAGTTAGTAACGGGTATCGCCGAACCAGGAAAGAAATATGCTTTCTGCGCCGATACTAAATATGACGAATCGCTTATTCCGCATATACAGGGTGCTGATATGATTTATCATGAAACCACCTATCTCGACAACCTTCGGGAAAGAGCCGAAGCAAGATTTCATTCGACTACCAAACAAGCTGCAGCTTTAGCAAAAAAAGCCGGGGTAAAAAAATTACTCATTGGTCACTTTAGCAGCAAGTATGATACACTGGAAGAATTTGAGGCAGAAGCCCGGGAAGTTTTTCCAAATACAGAATTGGCGTTGGAAGGGGTTTGTTATGAGGTATAAATCCCCAAAACATCCTAAAGGGGGCTTAATAAGACTCCGAAGTTTTATCATTTCCAATTTATCAGACGAAATTTAATAAGCAAGGGCTGTGCATTCGCAACTCTCCTTTAGGGGGTTTGGGGGTTAATCCAATTATAAAATAGAGGGAATTCCTTTCTCCATGTCGGCTCATTATGTTTTCCATCATCCCGTATTACTGTAGTCATTTTCGATTTAGAAACAGTTGCCATTGTTTCAAAAGCCAGTAACATATCCGGCACCATCGCCGGCCCTTCTAACTTGCCACAATAGAAATAAATATTTGATTTGACTTTGTTGCCGGTAGTTTTTATCAGGTCAATAATTTGTGGCTTACAAATCCAGATGGAAGGAGAAAACACTCCTGCACCACCAAATACTTTTGGATACTTTAATACAGCAAATAATGAAATTAAACCGCCCATCGAACTCCCGGCAACAAAGGTATTTTTCCTGTTTTTCAATGTCCGGTATTTTTTATCTATAAATGGTTTCAGTGTCTTTGCCAGGAAATTTACATATTGCTGCCCCTCTCCTTCTTGTTCTTTTGGATTTTTTTGATTCAGTGTAAAATCATACGGGGTATATTCATTCATTCGCTTAACCCCGCCATTATCAACCGCCACTACGATGCACTTTTTTGTTTTTACAGAATCGAGAAACTCATCCACTCCCCATTCACCGGCAAAGGAAGTGGCATCATCAAATACATTTTGCCCGTCGTGCATATATAGCACCGGGTAGCGGTTTTTTGAAACCGCATAATCTTCCGGCAGGTATATCAATACTCTTCTAGTTCGCTTCAGTTGGGGGATCCAGAAAGCTGTATCAATGATGCGTACATTTTTGCTGGCTGTACTTATTCCTGGTTTTGCCGGAAACCTGTCCTGCCATTCTTCAATATTTATATGAATAGTTTTATCTGTTGGTATAGTTAGTAACCTGTTTTCAATACCGGCACCGCCTTTCTTACATTCCACTTTATCCCAGCCGCCACGGGTTATTTTGTATTCATACTTACCCGGATTTAACTTCAGGTCAATAAAGTAATTCCCTTTATCGTCTTTTTTGAATTTGTATTGTTCATCCTGCGGATTCCAGCCGTTGAAAGAACCGGCTGCATAAATGGCACTGCCGGAAGGATGATAGGCAGGTAATGATTTTATTTCAATATGGGCAATATTTTGGGCAATAGCAGAGGAAACTAATAACAAAACTGATATGGCAAGGGTTGATTTAAGCATATATTAAATTGCAGTAGATAAAATTAACCATCTCCTTACAATTCCTTTAAGAATACTTCCAAATAAATTAGTAGCTTTAATAAGCAAAAAGCCTGTTTATGTCTGAAGAATACCACATCCGGGTAAAGAAAGAATATGCCGCCTCGTTAATTGAGCATTTATGTAAAGAGGAAGCTATTGAGTTAATTGATAGCGACAGTCCTGATATTCCGGAATGGCAAAAAGAAGCTGTTCGCAAAACTCTTTTACAAATAAAAGAAAATCCGGCTGTTTTACAACCTTGGGATATAGTGAAGCAAAAATATATGCGAGGCTGATGCCGTTTATTATTCTACTTTCTCCCGATGCAATTGCTGATATTGATGAAGGTTTTGAATATTACAATTCAAAGTCGCAGGGTCTTGGTTTTGAATTTACTGACACTATTAATGCCTATCTCGGAAAAATCAGCAAAGTACCCACAGCTTCTGCAATCAGGTATGACAATATAAGAGTAAAGCCGGTTGATACTTTCCCTTTTACTATTCATTTTACGATTGATGAAGCAAATAATAGCATAATTATTATAAGGGTTTTTAATACTTGGCAAGAACCTTTCTTGGATAAAAAATAATTATTCAATCCCCCTCATCAACTCCCTAATCTTAGAATGATGTTTATCACTCACTTTCCAAACGGGTAAACGGAAAGTATTCTGGCAAAGCCCCATTTCACTTAAATATGCTTTTACGCCACTTGGGCTGCCTTCGGCAAACATGGATGCAATAATATCTGTGTATTTGTAGTGAAATGTCTGGGCTTCTTTAAAGTTACCTTTTAAACAATGACGAACCATTTCAGCATACTCCAGCGGGTAAGCATTGGCTACTACAGAAATCAATCCTTCTGCGCCGCAGGCAATCATAGGAAGTGTGATGGGATCGTCGCCACTGATAACCATAAAATCTGCAGGCTTGTTTTTAATGATATAATTAACCTGATCAAAACTGCCACAGGCTTCTTTAGTTGCAAATACGTTTTTACATTCCTTCGCAATGTGTACAGTTGTTTCTCCGGAAACATTTTGTCCTGTACGGCCGGGCACATTGTACATGATGATTGGCAATGGTGCCACCACATCTAATGCTTTATAATGCTGAAAAATTCCTTCCTGGTTGGGTTTGTTATACGCCGGGCTGGCTGTAAGAATAGCATCATACCCTTTCAAGTCAAAACTTTTGTACTCATGAATGGTTTTACTGGTATCACTGCCACCAATGCCAGCTACTAATGGCACACGACCAGCTACTTCTTTTGCTACAAAAGAAAATACCTGTTGCTTTTCTTCACCATGAATGGTAGCACTTTCGCCGGTGGTGCCCAATACAACTAAATATTCAACCTTACCTTTTATCCAAAACTCAATCAGCTTACTGAAACTTTCCCAATCAATTTTCCCGTCTGCATGAAAAGGAGTAACGATGGCAATACCTGTTCCGGTGAATTTGTCTCTTAATGACATTTTGATAATTAGGAATTAAAAATTAGTAATTAATAATTGTATAGTGAAAAAAGGTGTTTCTGTATTTTGTATTATAAAAGATGAGAAATGAACTGAACGTACAAGTGTGCGACGCAACGAAGATGATAGTAGAACTAAAGCCCGGTAAGTAATTTTAATACTCTACTTCTTTGAATGACTACAAAAAAATTAAAAGAACTCCTTGACTTAAGTCCCCCTTTAGGGGACAGGGGTTTTACACCTCCTCCCAAAATCCCATCTTGCCAAACTTCTCAATCCTTGTATTTACTCTCTGTTCTGCTGTTGATTGTTTTAATTCTTTCAGCACAGGTATCAGGTAGTCCTTTAATATTTGTGCGGCGCCGCTATAATCCCAGTGTGCACCGCCAACTGGTTCAGGAATGATGCCGTCAATTAATCCAAAGCCGAGCATCTTATCGGCTGTTAATCGTAATTGCTCCGCCGCTACTTCTTTCTTATCCCAACTGCGCCATAATATAGAAGAACAACTCTCAGGACTGATAACGGTGTACCAGGTATTCTCCATCATAAAAACTTTGTCTCCCACACCGATGCCTAACGCACCGCCGCTTGCACCTTCGCCTATGATGACACAAATGACAGGAACTTTCAATCGTATCATTTCATAAATATTGCGGGCAATGGCTTCACCCTGCCCTCTTTCTTCTGCTTCCAGACCGGGAAAAGCACCGGGAGTATCTATTAATGTTATGACAGGTTTGTTAAATTTTTCTGCAAGGCGCATCAATCGCAATGCCTTTCTGTATCCTTCCGGATTGGCCATTCCAAAATTTCTAAGTTGCCGCATCTTGGTGTTGATACCTTTTTGCTGTCCAATAATCATTACAGTTTCTCCGCCAAGGCTGGCAAATCCACCCACCATTGCTTTATCATCTTTTACGTTCCTATCGCCGTACAACTCAATAAAATTGTCGGTCATATTTGTAATGTATTTAAGTGTGTAAGGCCTGTCGGGGTGGCGGCTAAGTTGTACCCGTTGCCAACTGCTGAGATTTTCAGTAATTTCTTTTCGCTTATCTAATATGCCCTGCTCTAATTTTTGAATCGTATCGCTAAGATCAAGTTTTGTCTTTTCCTGGCGATGCTTCATGCTGGCAATCTCATCAATAAGGTCTTTGATGGGCTTTTCAAAATCAAGAAACTGTCTGTTGGCATCGGTTGGCATAGGCTGTAAAATGAGAGGCTAAATTAAGGATTAAATAATAATGTAAATTTTTCTCCTGAAAGGTTGATTGTCAGTGGATAAATAATAGAAAAATTTTTGGCAGCAAAAGAAGGCAGGGCTATCTTTGCCGTCCTGAAAATGGCTCGGGTTATGAATCATTTAAAGGAGTTGGATCGGTAGTTCATTTGGTTATCTCGCCTCAGGCGAGACGCCCAGCACGGAGGAGGCCACAGGTTCGAGTCCCGTCCGGTCCGCAAAAAAAAGTTCTTTTAGCTATGTATTATGTTTACATCATCGAAAGCCAGCAATGGGGTATTTTTTATAAAGGAAGTACCAGTGACTATACTAGGAGATTGGCCCAACATAATGAGAACATAAATGCTTATACAAAAGGAAATGGACCCTGGAAATTAATTTTTGTTCAGGATTTTGAAAGTAAGTCCCAAGCTTTAATACAAGAGAAAAAATTAAAGCGATGTAATAAAGAGTATTTAAGATGGTTGACTATTCAGCCAGTTAATATTCTTAATTTGAAATAGTTGGATCGGTAGTTCAGTTGGTTAGAATGCCGCCCTGTCACGGCGGAGGTCGCGGGTTCGAGTCCCGTCCGGTCCGCTTTAATAAATTGATGATTAATTTGATGTCATTTTATTGCAACCAAAAAAATCTAAAAAATGCCCGTTGAGAATTAATATTTTCACGGGCATTTTTTATTGGCATGAGTTTAACAGTAAAAGCGGCTTAAAGCAAAACACTAACTACCTTATTGCGTTATTGGTTGGTGGTTTCTATTGGTTCATGGTTAAAAAGTAGCAATGAAGAAAAAATTCAAAGGTTTCTATCTTATCGTATCATCTTTTGTAATCGCTATTCTGCATCTGCCGTTTGCATTCGCAAAATCCGCAACAGGTACAAAAATATTTTTTCATCCTCCGGCAGATTCTACAACAAAAACTACGACGACCGCTGAACCGGTTGTTCCTGCCTTAAAATCTATATATGATAGTTTGCACCTCAACCTGAAAGGGTTGAGTCAGCAAGCATTTGATTTTGCAAAACAGGGATTGCAAAAATTAATTGAAGAAGGCAAATTGCTTAATAATTCAATTATTTCGATCATTGATTTTAGTCAACCAAGTAATCAAAAACGGCTCTTTGTACTTGACTTAGAGAATTATAAAGTTTTGTTCAATACACTTGTAGCACATGGCAGAAATACAGGCCGTGAATGGGCCACTGATTTTTCCAACCAGAATCAATCATACAAAAGCAGTCCTGGTTTTTATATGACTAAAGAAACCTACGAAGGCAAGAATGGCTACTCCTTAAAATTAGAAGGTCTTGAAAGAGGTATTAATGACAATGCGTTTGAAAGAGGTATTGTTATTCATGGTGCCAGCTATGTTTGCAATGAGTATGTGAACTCACAGGGTTATATTGGCCGCAGCCAGGGCTGCCCGGCCCTTCCTGTAGAGATAAACAGGCCTATCATTAATACCATTAAAAACGGCACCTGTTTGTTTGTCTATCACCCTTCTTATATTAGCAGGTCGTCTGTACTGAATTAAGCAATTTGTTTATAACTCTCTGGCAGCTCCGTTAGCCAACCTTTATCTTTGAGGATTAATAAATTGTTATGCTCAAGATTGGTGTTTTTGGTGTTGGACATTTGGGAAAATTTCACCTGAATAACTGGAAAGAAATACCCGGAACCGAGCTTATTGGCTTTTACGATCCAAACGATGATACGGCAAAAGAAGTCGCTGATAAATATCAATTAACCCGTTTCCTGGATGCCGATGCACTGATAGATGCCTGCGATGCAATTGATGTAGTAGCTCCTACCAACTACCATTTTGAATGGTGCGAAAAAGCTATTAAAAAAGGAAAACATGTTTTTGTAGAAAAACCGCTGGCCAACACGATGGACGAAGCCAGGCAATTGGTAAAACTGGCTAAAGAATCAGGCATTAAATTCCAGGTGGGCCATGTGGAAAGATTCAACCCTGCTTTTCTTGCCATAAAAGATATGCCACTGAACCCGATGTTCATTGAAGTGCATCGTCTCGCACAATTCAATCCAAGAGGAACAGAAGTAAGTGTGATACTTGATTTAATGATTCATGATATTGACATTATACTGAGCATTGTAAAAAGTGATGTTAAAAACATCTATGCCAGCGGTGTGGGTGTAATCACAGAAACGCCTGACATTGCCAACGTTCGTATTGAATTTGATAACGGCTGCGTTGCCAATCTTACCAGCAGCCGTATCTCTATGAAGAAGATGCGCAAGATTCGTCTGTTTCAAAAAGACTCCTATATCGGCATTGACTTCCTGAATAAAAAAACTGAAATCATTAAGCTGAAAGAGCCACAGGATGCTAATGTATTTGCATTTGATATTGAAACCCCTTCTGGTAAAAAAACAATTGCTATGGCAAATCCAATAGTACCTGAAGTGAATGCTATTAAGAGGGAACTGGAAGAATTTAAAGATGCTATTCTCAATAACACAAGAACTGTAGTGTCGGAAATGGATGGACTGATGGCGATGGAGGTGGCCCACCAGATATTAGAGAAGATTGGCAATAATGTTATTACCCATTAATGAAGTCCGGAAAACAAATATCCATTGCGTGGTATGTAGTGATAGATTTCATTACCGCATCGCTGGCATGGGCTTCTTTCTTTTTTATACGAAAATGGTTGCTGAAAGAAACAATTACAGACGGCAGCCAGTTTATGCTCAATAATAAATTCTGGTTGGGCATATTATTTATTCCACTTGGATGGCTGGCACTATATACACTCGTAGGAGCATACCGGAGGTTATATAAAAAATCAAGGTTGTTTGAATTTACCAGCACTTTTGTTTGCAGCCTGATTGGTTGTATTATTCTTTTTTTTGTCTTCATTCTTGATGATGTGCAGACTAATTATTCCTACTACTACCTGGCATTGCTGTGCCTGTTTGCCGTTCATTTCATTTTTACGTTTTGGGGAAGATGGCTATTGCTTAACAAAGTGAAACGCCAGCTGCTGACAGGAAAGGTTTACTTTAATACATTAATGGTGGGAAGCCAGGAAACCGCCATACGCATTTATAAAGAAACAGAAAAAAACCTGCATGACGGTGGTTACCGCTATGCAGGATTTGCCACTCCTGACCTGCCTGCCGGCAGGCAAGGTAGTAACGGGAAAGAGAGTATTAATAAACTTATTCCCAAACTTGGTGTGGTAAATAACCTTGAAAATATCATCGAAGCAAATGGCATCCGTTTAGTAGTACTGGCCCTCGAAAAATCGGAACAATCATTACTGGAAAATATTATCAACCGCCTTAGTGAAAAAGATGTAGAAATAAAAATTCAACCGAACACATTAGATATTCTTTCCGGTTCGGTAAAGACGAGTAATGTAATGGGTGCTGCATTAATTGATCTGCAAACCGGATTGATGCCTGAATGGCAGCAAAATATTAAACGGTTAATAGATGTGTTCGTTTCCTTATTTGGATCTTTGCTGCTATTACCATTAATGTTGTATGCAGCTTTGAGAGTAAAGTTTTCTTCCAAAGGATCTATATTTTTTTCGCAGGAAAGAATTGGTTATAAAGGCAAGCCTTTCAGGATGTATAAATTCCGATCCATGATAAGTGAAGCAGAAAAGGGAGGACCGGCCTTATCGTCTGACAACGACCCCCGCATTACCAAATGGGGTAAAACAATGCGTAAGTGGCGCATTGATGAACTGCCGCAGCTTTGGAATATCCTTATTGGTGAAATGAGCCTTGTAGGCCCCCGGCCTGAACGGCGTTTCTATATTGACCAGATTATTTCCCGCAACCCGTATTATAAATATTTGCTGAAGGTGAAACCAGGACTTACCAGTTGGGGTATGGTACAGTTTGGCTATGCAGAAAATGTAGATGAAATGCTGGAGCGAAGCAAATTTGACCTGCTTTATATTGAGAATATTTCACTTGCCCTTGATTTCAAGATTATGATTCATACACTTCGGATAATATTTAAAGGAAAAGGCAAGTAAAGGATTTTAAATTTTTGTCCCGATACTTCGGTGAAGTCATTACTTCGGGAGCAGATTTAGCTTTATTTTTGATAAAACTCTAACCTTTTGAGAAAATTCATTTTTTCCCTGCTTTTAGCTTTTGGCTTACAGCTCACAGCTTTCTCGCAATACTGGCAGCAACAAACTAACTACACCATTGACGTTTCCCTTAACGACAAAGAACATACGTTAGATGGCTTTGAAAAAATTGAATACACCAACAACTCACCCGATACATTGAAGTTCATCTGGTTTCATCTATGGCCCAATGCTTACAAGAATGACAAAACAGCCTTTACCGACCAGATGCTGGAAAATGGCAGCACCAAGTTTTATTTCTCTGGTAAAGAAGATAAAGGATACATCAACCGGCTTGATTTTAAAGTAAATAATATAACAGCAGGGGTAGAAGACCATCCGCAGCATATTGATATTGTAAAAATTGTTTTACCAACTCCTCTCCACCCTTCACAAAAAATAAATATCACCACCCCCTTTCATGTAAAACTTCCTTACAATTTTTCAAGAGGCGGGCATGATGGACAAAGCTACCAGGCTACTCAATGGTATCCTAAACCAGCAGTGTACGATAGCAAAGGCTGGCATCCGATGCCTTATCTTGATCAGGGAGAATTTTACAGTGACTTTGGAACATTTGATGTCAGCATTACTGTTCCTAAAAACTATGTGGTAGCGGCCACAGGTGAATTACAAAACAATGATGAAAAAGAGTGGTTAAAGTCCAGGGCATCTTTTATCTGGGAACCTGTAAAAAGCAAAACGAAAACAATTGGTGGACAATTAAAAACGAGCTACCAGCTTTTTCCAGAATCATCTACTCAAAGTAAAACACTACAATACAAACAAAACAATATTCATGACTTTGCCTGGTTCGCTGATAAACGTTTTGTTGTAAATTATGATACCTGTCACCTGGCTTCCGGCAAAACAATTGACGTTTTTACTTATTATACATCGCAACTAAGTAAACATTGGAATAATAGTGTGAAATATTCGAAAGATGCTGTCAGGCATTATTCTTCGTTGGTTGGGGAATACCCATACAGTATAGTACAGGTAGTACAAGGCCCTCAAAGTTTTGGGGGCGGCATGGAATACCCGACTATTACTGTAATATCTCCGGGTGGTGATGCAAAGTCTTTAGACAACACGATTAATCATGAAATAGGACATAACTGGTTCTACGGAATTATTGCCAGCAATGAAAGAGAGCATCCCTGGATGGATGAAGGTATGAATAGTTATTACGATACAAAGTATAGCACTACTAAATATGGAAAGCAGCCGCAATTAGAAAGACTTGTATTTGAATCAAAAGCTGTTACCAAAACTGATCAGCCAATTGAACTATCATCAGAAAAATATAGTGAGGCCAATTATGGACTTGTAGCTTATTATAAAACCGCCGAATGGCTGCGGTATGTAGAATCAGAATTGGGTACTGATGTTTTCAACAAAGCCATGCAGGAGTATTACCGTCGCTGGCAATTTAAACATCCACAGCCGGAAGATTTTAAGAAAACTATCGAAGAAAGTGCTGGCAAAAATCTTGATTCTGTTTTTTCTTATTTAAGTAAAACAGGAACATTACCCAATCAACAACGAACAGGGACAAAAACGGTATTGCTGGTGAATCCAAAACCGCTGGCTGATTATTTAAAAATGCCAACAAAAAATTTGATACTGATTGGTCCGGCTATTGGGGCCAACAGCTATGACAAAATAATGCTTGGTGGATTTGTTACCAATATGAAACTTCCTCCACCCAACTTTCAATTTCTGTTAGCTCCAATGTATGCTACTGGTTCAAAAAAATTAACCGGGCTTGGATTTGCTTCCTACAGTTTTTATCCTAACTCAGCTTTTAAAAGTATTGATGTTGGTGTAAGCGGCTCCACTTTCACTGCCGACCAGTTTACTGATAAAGATGGCAAAAAAACATTTCTTGGGTTTACAAAAATAGTACCGGGTATTAAATTCACTTTAAAAGAAAAAAATCCCCGCAGCAACTTTAACCGTTTTATTCAATTCAAATCATTCCTTATCAACGAAGATGGTCTTCGTTTCTTCAATGATACCATCATCACTCCACCAAGACCCGATACCACCATCACCAGCAGGTACAGGACTATCAGTGAGAACAGAACGCTGAACCAATTGCGATTGGTGATTGAAAACAACCGGGTACTTTATCCTTATAGCGGAGAGCTAAAAATAGAACAGGGGAAATATTTTGCCCGTGCCGCTTTTACCGGCAAATATTTCTTTAACTATCAAAAAGGGGGTGGGCTGGATGTTCGTTTGTTTGGTGGCAAATTCTTTTATACCGGTTCCCGGACAATCACCAAACAATTTGCTACAGACCGTTATCACCTGAATATGACAGGAGCTAATGGATATGAAGATTATACTTATAGTGATTATTTCGCCGGTCGAAATAAATTTCAGGGACTCCTGAGCCAGCAAATAATGGTAAGAGATGGCGGCTTTAAAGTAAGAACTGATTTGCTCGCCGACAAAGTAGCGAAAACCGATGACTGGTTGATAGCGGTCAACTTCAGTACAACTATTCCCTCCGGTATTAATCCATTAAGTTTATTACCAATAAAAATTCCATTAAAATTTTTTGTTGATATTGGTACGTATGCTGAAGCATGGAAACAAAAAGCTGAAACGGACCGTTTTGTTTTTGATGCAGGTTTCCATATTCCGATTTTGAAAGAAACAATAAATATTTACATCCCACTTTTTTACAGCAGTGTTTATGGAGACTACTTTAAATCAACTATAGCCAAAAAAGAAAGGTTCTGGAAGAAGATTTCTTTTTCAATAGATATTTCCAATTTCAGCTTCCGGAAAATTGACCGCAATTTTAATTTTTGATGAGCGGCCCATCAAACATACTATACCTCACTCACAGTGAAATTGATAAAACCAAATGGGATGCCTGTATTGACACGGCAGGCAATGGTTTGATTTATGCCTATTCCTTTTATCTTGATTACATGGCAATGCACTGGGATGCTTTAGTATTGAATGACTACGAAGCAGTAATGCCATTAACATGGAATAAGAAATATGGCATACGGTATTTATACCAGCCTTACCTTACCGCACAATTGGGTGTATTTGGAAAAAAAATTACTACAGAGCAGGTTAGCTCTTTTATAAAATCCGTGCCTGCTTCATTCCGTTTTATTGATATATCTCTAAACAACAAAAACATTGAAGGCTCACCAGCTAAATTTGTTACTACAAGAAGTAATTTTGTGCTTGATTTGAATAAGCCTTATGAAGTTCTTTACGGAAACTACAGAGAGAATATTCAACGAAATATTAAGAAATCTTTTCGGCTTGGTTGTTCGTTTCAAAAGGACTTTGAGGTGGAGAAAGTAATTGAACTGGCTGTGCAGCAAATGAAAAGTCAGGGCAATGAAGAAAGTGAGAATATTGAACACTTCAGAAAGCTCTATCACTACCTCTCTTCCCGGCATATGGCGGCAACCTATGGGGTTTTTTCCAGTGAAAAAAAATTGCTGGCTGCCTGTGTTTTCTTTTTTTCACATAACAGGGCTTACTATATTCTTGTGGGTAATCATCCTGACAGCAAAAACACTGGTTCTTCTCATGCACTTATTGACGCATTTATTAAAGACAATGAAAGGAAACACATGCTTTTGGATTTTGAAGGCTCAGATATTCCTAACCTGGCTTTTTTCTACAGTAGTTTTGGAGCTGCACATGAAGTATATCCGGCGTTAAAAATCAACCGGCTTCCGTTTTATTTAAAATGGTTGAAGAAATAAAGTCAGGTGACTGAAGTCGGACTTCTGACCTAATACTTCAGTCTTCGAGTATCTTCTCTGCAATCAGTAAGTCCAGCGGTCTGGTAATTTTAATATTATTATCTTCACCTTCCACCAGCGAAACTTTCATACCATACGCTTCCACTACTGTTGCTTCGTCTGTAAACTTGTCATTGTAATCTATCTGAAAAGCCGATAATAATATTTTACTGTGAAAAGTTTGCGGTGTTTGTATAATCATGACTTTATTTCTATCGAATGCTTCGTTACCTTCATCTGTTAATAACCTGATACTATCTTTAGACACAACAGCCGGAATTGCAGTTCCGGTTTCTACTGCCTGTACATAACACCGATGAATTAGTTTGTTTGACAAAAGGCAACGAACCCCGTCATGAACAAAGATGATAGATTCGTTTTCAATCAATGCCAATCCATTTTTTACTGATTGAAACCGGGTATCACCTCCAGCAGCAATTCTTATCCTGCTTTTTTCAAAATAAACATCAATGATCTCCTGCCCCATATTGGTATATTCAATGGGGAGTACGAGAATTATTTGCAAATCATCATAAGACTCTAAAAAAATTTTCAGTGTATAATACAGTACTGGCCTGCCTTTCAGCAATAGGAACTGCTTTGGTAATGCGGCTCCCATTCTTGTTCCTGTTCCCCCCGCAACGATTATTGCATACTTGTTCATGAAATGTAAAAATAAGAAACGGAGCTAAATTATGGGCATCTCTAAAAAATTCTCCAAGAGTTAAGCAAAAGAAACTCTTTTGAGGGGAGAACTCTTGGAGGGATTAGTTTTTAGAGATACCCTTATGCAGTTATTTGCAGGATAAGTAAAGCATTAAAATCGGACTAATTTCCTTATTTTCATTTTATGAAAATAAAATACTTTCTAACGTTCCCTTTATCAATGTTAATTTATCTGACCAGTTTTTGTCAGCCAAAACTGCCTGCACCAAAGGGCAATTTATTTATTATTGGTGGGGGAGACAGACCACCGGCACTGGTTCAGTCACTTATTTCAACTGCAAACCTGGGCAAAAAAGATTATATCGTTATCCTGCCAATGTCAAGTGCAGAGCCAGACAGCTCCTATTACTATATTAAAGAAGATCTGAAGCCAGCCACCAAGAATATTATTGCCAACCTGAATTTTACAAAAGCTACCGTAAACGATAGTAAATGGCTCGATTCGCTTAAACATGCAAAACTTATTTTCATTACCGGAGGTGATCAATCCCGTTTTATGGGTGTAGTGTTAAATACTCCTGTCATTGCTGCTATACACCATGCTTATAAAAATGGGGCTACTGTTGCCGGAACAAGTGCCGGTGCGGCAGTAATGAGTAAACAAATGATAACGGGTAACCAATTATCCGCCGATTCATCAAGTGCTACTTTTAGAATTATACATACTAATAATGTTGAACTGAAAGAAGGTCTTGGCTTACTGGAAACGGTGGTTATTGATCAGCATTTCGTTGTAAGAAGCCGCTACAACCGTTTAATTTCTGTACTGGCAAAGTACCCATCCTATACCTGTATTGGTATTGATGAAGCCACAGCTATTATTGTGCAAGGTAAAAAAATAACAGTGGTGGGTGAAAGCCAGGTGGTTGTTTTGTCTGACCCCAAAAATCTATTAGTAAAGAAAGAATTAATAAAAATTAATGAGATGCGGTTCAGCCTTTATACCAGCGGAGATACTTTCCAGATTAAATAGCTGCTGTTATTTATAAATAGCTGTTTCATTTTGGCCGGCACTGCTTCTTATTCCACGGTACATTCCATCACTATTAAATATCATTGCTGCATTCCCTTTAGCATCTACTCCAATCATTCCTCCTTCGCCATCTATCTTCATCAGCTTATCATGTACAACTATACGCATAGCTTCTTCTAAAGAAAGCCCTTTGTATTCCATCAAACAGCTAACATCATAAGCCGTTACTGCCCGGATAAATGGTTCTCCATGCCCGGTGCAACTGATAGCACAGGTTTTATTATTGGCATAAGTACCAGCACCAATGATTGGACTATCTCCCACTCTTCCAAACTGTTTGTTTGTCATGCCACCTGTACTGGTAGCAGCAGCAATATTTCCATGAATGTCCAATGCAGCCGCACCAACAGTTCCAAATTTTTTATTATCCGCCGTTGTCTTGACGGAGGCGGAATCCTTTATCAATACATTATGGTCCAATGCTGTTTCTTCTGAATCCTGCATTTGTTTCCATTGATTATGCCTGAATTCCGAATAAAAATATTCATCCGGTTCAGTCTTTATACCATGTAGCTTTGCAAAATCGTAAGCACCTTGTCCCGTCATCATTACATGCTGGCTTTTGGTCATTATCGTATAAGCCAGTTCCACCGGATTACGGATATTTCTCACAGCACATACTGCACCAGCCATTAAATGTTTTCCTTCCATAATAGAAGCATCCATTTCCTGGCTGCCAT
>Ga0335394_10001931_pt1 | contig 23328 bp, 17 predicted proteins | sample MAT03_FD_205741 | JGI IMG/M metagenome (GOLD analysis project Ga0335394, IMG submission 205741) | Freshwater microbial communities from Lake Fryxell liftoff mats and glacier meltwater in Antarctica - MAT-03 (spades assembly) (version 2) ...
AAAATCCTGTTATTTTCAATTTTAAATTATTAACTTTGCATTCCTAAAAAAATAGGGTCGTGTGGCCGAGCGGTTAGGCTGAGGTCTGCAAAACCTCCTACAGCAGTTCAAATCTGCTCGCGACCTCCCAGAGCGTAAGCTCCAAATAAGAACCCTGGTATCGTATTGATAACCAGGGTTTCTTTTTTTAATAGAGTTGAATAAAATCAGCCTAAATTCCATTATTCACTTCACCTTTCACTTCACCTGACTGATAAAACGCTTCACCTTTTCGGAGAATACCTTCCAGTTGTGTTTCAAAGAGGATTTCCTCAATATTATTTCTTAGCTGAGGGAACAATAAACCCGCTAAGCGCTCATGACCATGGCTGAGCAGCCATTTTATCGGGTCTAATTCTATTGCATATTCAGCTGCTTGATAACGCCAGCCATTGGACTGAGAATGTCTGGACCCGGCATTTCCTTTAAACAATAAAATAAAAGTGCCGTCACTGACGCTATATAATTTTTCTGTAAAATAATAAAAGGAAGAAAGGTCCTCCATATTTTCGTAGCGAGCCAGAAATGTTAATTCGCTGGGCTCATAGAGCCTGTTTTTAATTTTTATTTTCATGATAGTGATATAAATTCGGGTTTATTATAAATTTCGTAGAGCTTACGGAGCCAGAAATATGATTCTTGCTTGGTAATCTGAGCATAAATATCGGTGGTGCGTGATGGCAACTTGTGACCTAACCAAGCTGCCGTGATGTGCCGAGGCACCCCATTACGTGAGCAGATGGTAGTTCCGCAGGTGTGACGAGCAATTTTATGTGTCAACTTTTTATTAACTCCAGCTAAATCGCCTACCACCTTTAAATGTTCATTCAACTTTTGATGCGTTAACTTAGGAAGTACATAACCGGTTTCATGTTGATGTGCACTATATTTTTTGAGGATTGCGACGGCACCTGGAAGTAAAGGCGTATGAACACTTTCTTCTGTTTTCTCCTGTTTTTCAAGATGTAGAAAATAGTATCCTTCTTCTTCAAAGATGTTAATGGTTTTAAGCTTTTTTAAATCTGACATTCTGAGGCCTCCGGTCCACAGTGAGAATAGCAGGTAATCGCGTGTAATCTCCAATGATAGATTGTCGAATCGATGCCCTGCAATTTTCATAATTTCTTGTTCAAGCAAATAATCTGAATGAGGTGTAATCCTTTTCAAAGGGAAGTCACCATATGGTATTGAGTCCATTAAACTCTTTCGTTTTGCTATACGCAATAACGCTTGTAATTTACTGTGGTTCTTATTTGCGGTATTTCGATTCATAGCACGGCCAAGTCTCGGATTAATCCATGTCATTAGATGGTCATCGAAGTTTTGAACAAAAGCCAAATTCCCTGGAAGTCCTGGTTTTCTTTCAGGGCCAGAACATGATGCTAAAGCGGCAATAAAGCTGAAGAAAATATATGTTCGCAACATAGACTATCTACAATTTGGAGAGGTGAAATCTTACAACTCAATTCTTTGGTAAAACAAACGCACATCAGGTACATTCACATGTCAGATACAAAATGTCAAGTTGAAATCTTACAGTTGGGATGAATCAATTCCACGCCCCTTTTCTTCGTATTCAGCTTTATGAAATCAATTACTGAAATTGCCAGAGAAAGACTGGTCTATCATGAGCGATTTAACCTCCCAAAAAACAAACCAATTTATACTGTTCACCGGTTTTCGGTTTATAAACTGAAAATTATAAAGCGGTTATATTCCGCCGATATTGGGGAAATTAATTTGCTCATCCAGGATGACCGATTGCAAAAGGAAAAATGTATTGTTTATGCGATTTTATTGACACCGAACACTGTTCACGAGATAAAATACTGGCGAGCTATTGTGATGGATAAGGAGCTTGCGGGATATGTAGTCAAAGCGTTTATTCAAACGTATTTGATTGAAAAGTATATAGAGACGAACCTAGCATTTCCACTCAAAGTTTAAGTGAATAGATATTTGTTCTTCTTAGGAATTAAAACAACTTAGCTTGTAAATCTTTCTTAGGGTAAAACACACCTATTATTACAAATGGATTTTTCGCTCTTCGCATATGCCATTCTTTCGTGGTTCCAAGAAATAGAAATATTTCTTTTTTGTTCAAAAATTCTTTTTCATATTTTTCCCGAACCTTTTGCAATGCGATACTTTCATTTCCTTCTGCTGCTTTACAACATTTCCAAAATAGTGCACCTATTTCCCAATCTTCAATCATTAACTTGCGAACTTTTCCAGTGTCATCCTTAAAACGGTAAAAAAATTTATAGGGTAACTTTGGAATACTAATTTCCGGATTAATATCAGACTCGAATAAATCCCCCTGTTTACGCAAATCTTTCCACTCATTTTTCCATTCCCGATGTTGTTCTTTTTCAATTTCAAAACTTAATATTTCCAATGGCTTGAATGTAGCTAATGAAATATTTTTAGGCGGTTTTGAATCTTCAAGCAAACTTAAAAAATTTGTATAGACATTTTTAGTACATAGTCTTTTTCTTTCAGCCCAATTCCCTTCCGTTCCAATCTTGCCTAAAGTTAAAACATCCCTAAAATCATAATATATTGGAGAATGACTTTCAGGTCTGAAATCGTCAGAACGTTTTTTTAGATTTAATTCTATCCAGTTGTATTTAAAAGTTTCGATTTTGCCTTTATCTCGTAACCCTTTGAGAAACTTTAGTGGAACAGGATAAATTCGAATCCATTCTCCTGTTTCTAAAATTCCAGCTGTGCAAACCAATTCATCGTAACTTCTGGAGGGTAAGGGGTATGTGGTTACGGTAATAAGAACTTTCTTCTTAGTCATCATTAAAGATGTTTGACTGAAAAATTAAATCCTGGCAGATTTTGTATTGCTTCCGCTAAATGTTTCCGGTGGCATTGGCAAATATTAGCTTCAAAGCAAGTAAGGGCAATACGTTTATATTTTATAAGCAAATTCAGAATTTCTGATTGCGTTTCAACAGTTTTTGTTAAATTATTTTTACGATAGGAATCAAATAATTTGTCGTAATCTGATTGAGTATTTAATTCCTGGCGTTGGTTCGACGTTATCCCAACCTGTGGAAGATGTAAATATCGAATCCCTACACTTTCACAGTACCTTGTCAGTTGACTTTTACTAAAGCCAAATTTCATACTCAAAGGATTGTTCCGAACATCTACCAGGAGCTTTACATCATTTTTTAAAAGTCGCACCAGATATTCTTCTAAGGAGATGCCTTCATATCCGATGGTATAAAGCACCGTCTTATTTGATTTGGATTTTGACTCAATTACTTTTTCTAATTCATATTTAGTTAAAATATTTGAAGCTGCTTCGCTGCGGGTAGCATAAAACGGGAAGTTTGTGTAAGTGTGCTTCATTAATGCTGTGGCACTCATTTTTCCATAAAGTGCTTTTATTTCCAGCAAAAGCTTTAGGTCATCGGTTTTCAATTGCTTCAGGTAATCGATTTTGTCCCTTTTCCCAAAGGAGTTTTCATCTTCATTCAAAAATCCCCGCGTAACCATTGCCGTCATATCAGCATTTGCGGAATAAGAGTAGCACCCGAACTTGTACGGTATAAAATCATAATCGGATTTGGATTGTTTGTTGGTAAAAAGGAAGAGCAATTTTTGAAGTCTAATTTTATCTAATTGATCGTCAAATAGTTGCAATAATCCAAGAATAATTTTTCTTCTGTAAAACATACCTCAAAGTTAAGGTTAATAGTTTTTGATTTATGATTACTGAAATTTTCTATTAACTGCCTAATGTTGATATAAGTACATGAAAACTAAGCAATTTATATGTATTTTTCACAGCGACAAGTTCAGGTGCACCTGAAGTATAATCTTGGCCGGTAAACTTAATATATCAGAGCATGAAAAGTATTGAAATTCAGTAAATTAAATTACAAAATGTCCTTCCTTTCACGAGCCATTTATTTTCTTTTTATTCTATTGAGTTCGATTGGTGTATTCGCCGACAATAATTCAATTCAAAACCCCAATCTTGAAAAAGCAGAAAGATTTTTCTTAAAGTCCGAATTCGACTCCTCATTAAAATACCTGAACCTTGCTAATTTTCACCTCAACAGTAATGACCAGGATAGTTTAGGTACCCTTATTGCAAATCGAAAAGCAAGGATATTTCTTATAAAAGAACAAAACGATTCTGCATTTCTTGTCTTGAAAAGCAACACGCAAATAATTCGAAGCAAATTTGGGGAGCGAAACGAACAGTTGGCAATTTGTCTGGACTTATTAGGAGACTATTACATGGCACTTTCTGATGCCGAAGCTGCCCTTTCAAATTATCGTCAATCGCTTAAGATTCGTGAAAGTATTTACAATGGCAACCATCCCCGAATTGCTTACTCATTTGCAAATATTGCACGATTTTACAATTTCAAAATCGAAATGGATTCTGCAATGCTATTTGCTGAAAAAGCATATCGCATTTTTTCAAAAAGTCCGGAAGTTAACAATGATATTCCATACGAAAATATTATTACAGAGTATGCATATGCAGTCAAGATTTATTATTTAAATAGTAGTAAGGATAAATCAGAGAATCTCAAAGCAGTGAGAGCCTTATGCAATGAGGCCATGAAATTTGTAAACACTAAATATGGCCCAGGTTCTTGGGCTTCTGCATCTATTTATAGGAGTATTGGAAACACATACACTGACATATTACTTGGATTTCAAGGTAGTGAGAAACTTAAATCATTTTATTTTAAGCAAGCTTTACAAAATTACGATAAAAGTATTTTGGTCATCTCAAACAATTTAGGTAGCGATAGTCGTTCATTCGCCACTTTATATTATGTAAAAGGACTTCTTTACGAATATTCATTTCTCAGAGATAGTTCGGAAAAGTGCTTTTACTTCTATGATAAATCAATAAAACCGTTAGTTTCTTCATATCAATTTAACAATATAATAAGTGAAATTGAACTAAAGAATTGTACGGCAAAATATGAATTAATGACCTCACTTTTCACTAAATCTTTTTGTTATTGGAAAGTCTTTAACTACACAAATGATGTGAGATATTTAAAAAACGCTTATGCAGTTGGAAGAAATATGATTCCGCTCTGGCATTATATTATTGCGGAATTCGAATCTCCATTCACCAATAGATTAATTGTAATATATAACCAAAATATATTTAATTTCCTTGTGGATATGGCCTGGAAAATGAATGAAATCGAACCTGGAAACAAGTATTTAAATGATATATTCTATTATTCAGAGCAATCTAAGGGTTCATTACAGAATCGACTTTTGCTTGATGTTGTTTCACATGTAGGTAATTCAGCAATTCTGAAAATTAGCCCTGCTGATATTCAAAAAGCTCTTCTTAATCACGAAACTGCATTTATAGAATTTTTCGATACAACCATGGTAATAGGAATCAGTAAAGACCATTTTTTAGTCAAAAAGATAAATGAGAACATAAATCAAGATAGTTTATTTAAAGTTTATCAAAAAATACTCCATATCAACAATCCGAAAATGTACGAAACAACAGTCCATTTGATTTATCAAACTTTCTTCGAACCCATTTTAAGTAACTTAAGTAAAGATATTAAATATTTGGTTATTGCCAGCGACGGCATGATTTCCAAAATAGCAGTTTCTGGTTTAGTGACGGATACCACAGGAAATGGCAATGATTTCAGGCTATTAAATTATGTTGGACAAAAATATGCCATTAGACATGTGTTGTCAGGGAATGATTTATTAAAGAATATTAGAATCAACAAAGAAGAACCGGGGACTTTGATAGGATTTGCTCCTTCATTTCGGACTAATTCCACTTTGCCGTTCTCTAAATTGCTGATACAAAATCTACAGGAAAAAATAGAAGGTGACTATTATCTGGATGAGGATGGTTCAAAATATAACTTTATAGGACATGCTCCAAATCATCGTGTCATTCAATTGTCCACTCATGCTGAAGCTGACCTAGGAGAGATGATGAGAAGCAAAATTCTCTTTACGGATAAATATGAGAAAAGTAATTTTATAACACTTGACTCAATTTATAAAATTAAATTCAACACACAGTTGGCAATTTTATCAGCTTGTGAAACTAACGTAGGAAGGATGGAATATGGTGAGGGCTCTTTAAACTTCGCTCGTGCGTTTTTATATGCAGGTTGCAATAGTACACTTACTACTCAATGGAAGGTAGATGATAAAACTACTTCCGCCATATTGATGGAATTTTATACTCATTTGTTAAATGAACATTTTTTGAGTGAAGCACTTCAGAAAGCTCAAATAACCTATATTGAGAATTGTAAAAGTTCAACAGAAGCTAATCCCTTTTTCTGGAGTTCGCTCGTAATTACAGGTTCTGATGAACCGGTTTATCTTGTTAAAAAATCAAATTCCTTGACTTATGGTGTAGTGGGTTTTTCAGCCCTTATGATTTTCGTTGGTTTGTATAAAAATAGAAGGAAAAGAGAGCAAGCACCTAAAGTTTAGATGCTTGCTCTGAGTTTAAAAGGAAAAGGGGAATTAATGTGAAATAATTAATTTTTTCGATACAATTATATTACCACTTTCCAATCGAATTAGGTAAATTCCATCATGGAAATTTATCAAAGGAATACTCAGTTTTTGAGTTCCAATGGAGGATGGTTCGTATACATTGTTGAATATTCGCTGTCCTGCCATATTAAATATTGAAATCTTATAAGGTATTAAGTTCTTGGCATCGTAAGTTAATTGCATTAAGTCAGAGGCAGGATTTGGAAATAGCGTGAGTTGCTTTGTCTGTGAAGAAAGTTCGGACACGCTTGTTGTATTTGTTCCAAAATCGCAAAATTTAACCAATAATCCTTGAGCATCTGACCTCCCTGAGCATATCACATCTCCATTGTTTAGTGAAATAATCCCTTGAGCATATTCTTCTGAAGTCGTTATGCCATAAAGAGCTTTATCTAAATAAACACCAATATTATTAAATTTGACGACAACTAAATCTCCCGGTTGACTTACCCCATTTGTTTTACCTGTACAATAAATATTGCCTGTTGCATCCTCAGTCATTGAGTAAAAGTAATTTTCAGTCTGAGTGCTGTCTGAAGTCTCCCAAATATAATTCATTGCGTCATCAAACTTTGCAATGAATGCATTTTTTTGACTTCCAGCTGAATTATACCTACCATAAACAAAAAATCCCCCAGACTGACAATATTTGATACCGCCTGATGTGATTAATGAATTATTAAATTGGTAGGTTGCAAATCCTATCTGGTTTCCTGAATCGTCAAATTTTCGCAATTCAATCAACCCTGTATTTTGGTTATTGAAAACAGAAATATAAATATCTGAGGATTCAAGTTTAGTAAAACCTCCGCTCCAATCCGGATTTATCGCAATGCAATTCGACCATATAATGGCTCCTGTGGAGGATAATTTAGTAATTCTTGTTGAATACCCACCACAGCCGGCGTGATGCTGAACTTGTCCATAACAAACAAATTCTCCCAAGGAATTTTCTGCAACCTGACCTCCATAGCTGTCACCATAGCTTTGTCCTGTTAATGTTTGTACCCATTGTTGATTGCCGGCAGAGTCAGTTTTGATTATGTAACCCGCCGAAAAATTCCCGGCAGCATTGCTATTTCCATAAGAACTGTGAATTAAATATCCTCCATCACTCGTCGTTATAACACCATTTGCGATATCCATACCCCCTCCTACATAAAATTGTTTCGACCAGATAAGATTAAAATTTGTATCATACTTTTGCAGAAAAATGTCTCCGTTTGACCAATTAAATATTTGATTTTCTGTTCCAACGCAAACAATGTTTCCATCATTTGTTTTTACAGTTTGGCCAAACCAAGCATTGTTGGTGGTAGCATAATATAAGGTGTCGCATGCATGAACTGATAAATAATTTTCAGCATCATAAATACTATCAATTTGAAATGCGTTTAATTCACAATCATAAATTTTCAATTCATCAATCGCTCCATCAAAAAAAGTTCCCGAACGACCCATTCCAATTGCTCCATTAGAAGCGGTTGGAAAAGGGACGTTAGCACCCCCATGCATCGTTGCAGTATATTCAATACCATTTATATAAAATTTGAAACTGTTGATATTATATCCCGAAGTGTGGACTACTGCAACATGTGTCCATTGAGACAATGGTACTACAGCATTTGATGAAGTAACATCGTTAGCGCCTGAAGTATGAGCAGATAGTGCACCACTTAAATCATAAATACCGAAGGTAAGTTGATTTAAACCTGACGCTGATTGCCCGAATGTATAAATTGGCTTGTCACCATATGTATCGACTTTTATCCAGCATGTAATTGTAAAGGGCACATCAGCAGTCATCGGTGAATTGTTTGAAATGTATGCGGATATTCCATTGAATTCATAAGCATTATTCGGAATCCCAAACCTGTCGGAATATAGTGTGGCGCCATTAACCGTTCCATCATTAGCATTCCCAGAAACATCATTGGCATTTCCGCTGAAGGGATAATTCGCAACTATTTGGCATTGGTTTATATCGAATTCCCAAAAATCGTTTTGGTTTCCATTTGCGTTATTTCCTGTTCCATCATACCCTTTGTTCCCTATTGAGAATCCAATTCCGTCATGTCGTCCTCCACCACCAAATGATGTTACTTGATTCCAGATATTTGAAAAAGGATTGTATTCCCAAACATCATTGAAGGTGGAGATGCTGTTTACACCAGTCCCCACATAACCAAATCCGGACAATGAAAAGCTTAAAGTTGACCACCTCGCTGTACCTGCAAAATCTGCAACCTGGGTCCAGGAATTATTAGTAGTATCATACTTCCAAAAATCATCTAATGGTGTGATATTATTTTCGCCTGTCCCTAAATATCCATTCGCTCCTATTGCAAATGAAGCGGCTTCATACCTCGGAATACCTCCAAAGTCCGTTTTTTGAATCCAGGTATCTGTGATAGTATTATATTGCCAAAAATCTTTCTTCCAATTTCCATCGTAACCGGTTCCAATATAAATGTAATCTCCGATTGTAAAACCTTTTGCGGAATATCGGGCAGTCCCTGCAAAATTAGACTTCTGAATCCAAATGTTTGTTCCAGGATTATATTCCCAAAAATCATTAAAATATACCGGTCCGTTGACATTGACACCTGTGCCAACATAACCTTTATTATTTGCAAAATACCCAACGGCATCGTGTCGGGACCCTCCTGAAAAATTCGCTTTTTGGGTCAAGACATCAGTTGTAGGGTCAAATTCCCAGAAATCTGCGTATTCAGTAGTGGTTATGCTATTTCTTCCAGTACCTATGTAGCCTTTTGTTCCAATGGAGAAGCCGATTGCATCAACACGTTCAACCCCACCAAAATCTGCTTTTTGTGTCCAAATGTTTTGAGCAAAAAGATTGCCATTTAAAGATAATAAAATTAATGCAAGAGTGGAATAAATTCTCATAAATATGATTTTTGGGATTTTGGTTTAATATTATATATAAATTCTATATGAATCACAGCCTTGTATTTTTAAAATTGAGAGTTAACATAAGTGTTTATGTACTATGCACGATTTCTTCAATCGCACTCCCAACTATAATCCAAAGAAAATAGTCCCTCCTCCTGTGAAACTATTACCAAATAACAATCCTTTCTGTAAGATTTGGAATTACTTTCATTTCCATCGCTTGTGTACCCAGCTTTCAAAAGGTTTCGATTAATTTCATCATAATTGGTATATAAAAAATACTGATACTTCTGAATGCTTCCTCTAACAACATAGTAAGTATAGGTTTCAGCGGTGAATTTTTTTGTCACAGAATAATACCTGTTATCATCCTCCAAATATTTTATATCATAGTTCAGGTCGTTATTTTGAATAATTCGTTTTATTGCTTCTCCCATTTGAAAATTATTGATAATCTGTTCCGGATAAATGAATGTATTGTTAACTGATGAAATTAGAGCAGATGCAACTTCCATTGTCGGATTTATTATAACATTTGCGGCTGCCTCAATAGAATCTTGTCTGGCTTTTAATGAAACAATAGTATTCTTCAAGCTCTCACGTTTATCATCATATATTTTGACTAAATCACTATTCATGTATGTGTCGTGCATCCACGTTATGTTGTTCGCCTGAATAAGCGCATCATCGAATCGTTTTTCACTGACCAGTTCATTTACTTTTGTGAGAATTAACTCAATTCTCGATTTTTCTAATTGCTCTGCTTGCTGCTTTTCTTTATTATAGTTGTCAGAGGAGCGGTCCGCCCAAACAATCATCATGGTATATACTCCTATAACAATTCCAATTATAATTAACGCTTTCTGAAACCGTGAAAGCTTTTTAGGCTCAGATTTGCCCGAAATAAGTGGCGGTATTATTGTTTCAGTTACTTTTTCGTTTTTTGGTAATTCTTGTTTGGCAGGTTGCACATTCACATGGTTAGATTCAGTTGGCATTACTGGGGCTTGCTGTACCAATTCCGGATTAAGATGTTCCTGCTGTGTTTGAGACGCGGATATAGTAGGTGATGTAGTTGCCTTGTTGGCAAATTGAAGTGAAGTCGGATTTTGAGGAATCACAGCTTTGGGTTTTCTCAGGTTACGAATAGTTGCGATTACATAAACTAAACTGCTTGCTGCCAATACAAGTAGACCATAACCCGCTCCTGAATGACCAGAACCATAACTGGTAACTACTTCGGAAGAAACGTTTTCCATTCCAATTGTTTGTAGAATAGAAAAACCCAAATTCATTAAGCCTGGAACAATCATGAACCGACTTTTAATAAACACCATAATACTACAAACCACACTAATTAACAATGTGATAATGCCAACACCTGCTTGAATACCGGAAGCACTTGAATAAAAGGATGAACTCTGACCCATGAACGATGCCTGACTGCTTACTTCAGCCCATGGCAGAAAGCATGAAATCGCCATTGCAGTTGCGCAGACAAGCGCCACTATGTTTAGTTTTACTGCCTTTGGTTTTGGAATTTCTGAAAAAGTGTTAGGTGTATCATTCAAAGGGCCTGATGGTTGTTGAGGTGTCGTAGCATTATTAGTATCTGCTTTTTTGTTTTTCAATAGTTCGCTTTCGAGTTGGAGTTTTTTTAATTCCAACTCCAGCTTCATTTTTTCCAATTCGAGCCTTTTATTTTCCAGTTCGTCCATTTCACTCATTTTTGGATGGGGGTTTAGTGCTATACGTAAATTTCAATATTTGATTTTGGACATAATGTCTATCATTCTCTTGCTTTCAGATGCATTCATTGACCCCTGTCCTTGCTGAAGTTTTTCTGATAGTTCAATCATCTCTTTGGAAACCACTGAAATTTCTTGTACAACATTCATATCTCCCGACTTTATCCGACTTTGTAATGAATTGTTTTTATCTACCAGAACTTCATATTTATCCAGCCATTCTGTCCACTCTGTTGGATTCTCAGAAGCTGTTTGGTCAGTAGCTTCTGATTTAGTCCCGGCATTTTGGCTACATCCGGATAGTGAAATGAATGCAATAAGCAATGCAATAAAATTGATTTTAAATGATTTCATAGGGAGTGGTTTTTTGATTTATGTTGAAAATATATTGGTTGATATTTTAATTATTAATATTCTCATAGGTCCATTGATTTACTTTCCCCGTGCCTTGGCAAAGTGTACAATTACTTTGTTCCATACCGGAATCTGTTATGTTAGTTTGTAAACCTGCGCCACCACATCGTGGGCAGTTATAAGTATTGTCAGATTGAGTTGAATTCGCTGAGGGTTCATGTTGCTTGACTGAATGGTCATGTTTATATTGGTTAACTTTTCCGGTCCCATCACAAGAGGCGCATTTTCCATAAGTACCTGTTAATTGGTTGACTCTTTTACCTGTACCATCGCAGTGAACACATGTATAAGTTTCATTTGCTGCGGAATTTTCAGTAGCAGGAATTTCCGTGGTTTCGGATTTCTTTTCATTAGGACTTACTTGACAGCCAATTAAGTATAATACAAGAAAGGAAAGGGTTAAAATGAGTATTCTCATATGGCTCAATTTTGTTTTTGGTGGTGTTTTTTGCTCATTAATCAACCATTTTGGCAAAAAGTAACCGCTTAAATGTGTTTTTTTTGCATTTTCGCCTAAATCGCATATATTTGCCACACTATCAATTATTTGTGGACTTCATCAACGAAATCAAACAAGGCAATTCTAAGCCACTATGTGACCTTTACCGGCTTTACAGGAATGATTTTGTCCGTTGGGGAGTCAACAATTACTCTTGTTCTGAATCCGAAGCCAAAGATGTTTTTCAGGAAGTAATCATCCGATTTTATCAAAATGTGGTTTCCGGTAAGTTGAGTTTTTTAACAAGTGACATTAAAACCTATTTATGGGCTATAGGGAAATATCAATTTCTCAATCTTATAAAAATCAATCAGCGGACGGTTACTTTTTCTATATATTCATTGATTAATACAGAAATAACTGCCGACATGTCAATGGAAAATGCAGAAGAAGAAAAGCATAATTCAGAAATGGTGAAACAACACCTTTCATTACTCGATGAAAAAAACCGGAGAATCCTGGAGATGTATTACTTGGAAGGGAAGGACATGAAAACAATTGCCGAAGAAATAGGCTATAAAAATGCCGATGTCGCTAAAAAGAAAAAGTATGAAGTCATGAAAAAATTGGCTGCGTTATTAAATGGAAAGTTAAAAATGTTATTAGTTTTTTGAAAATTGTGAATACAGAACCACTGAAAAATATTGAACTGATAGAAGCCTTTTTTGAAGGTCGGCTTGATGCTGAAGAGCAGTTGCGGGTGCAAATACTGTTGGATAACGAGCCTGAATTTAAAGAAGAGTTTGAATTGTACAAAACATTAGTTGCCGGTATAAAGAGTTTAAATACTGAGGAAATTAAATCTCAACTAAGAAAAATTGATGAAGAGTTAGATGAAAAACCCAATCAACAAGGAAATTCAGTTTTTTCTTTTTTCAAAATGCCATTGGCTGTTGCAGCAAGCTTGATTTTGATTTTGATGAGTTCCGGATACTGGATTTATAACAGCAACTTCAGCAAACAAGCAATTGTCAATAGATATTATGTAGAGGACCCCGGTTTACCTGTGCTCATGAGTTCCGGCAATAGCAAGGCGTTTGACGAGGCAATGAATCTTTATAAATTAAATCAATATCAGGAATCGTTTGATGCATTGCAGGATTTACTCAACTCGGATTCATCAAATGATACGTTACTTTATTATTGTGGAGTAAATCTTTTAAAGATGGAAAAAGCTCATGAGGCAATCGGGTATTTTCAGAAAGTTTATAATAATTCTACTTCAGGATTTCAGCTTGACGCACAATATCGGTTGGCAGTTTGTTTTTTGCATGAAGGAAAAAAAATCGAGGCAGAAAAAATCTTTTCGAAAATAAAATCAGATATCAGTAATCCTTATAGGGAAAGTGCAATGAAACTGATGTTTAGTTCCCAGCGGTAGTATAAGGGTATTGAAATTATATGGTCAAATTTCACCTGAGTTTCCTCTGATTAATATTTGAAGTGACTAAATAATTTCGTATCTTTATAAATATGGATGATTTCAATCGCGCCAGCATGTTGATATGAGTTCTGAATTAATTCTGGCATCAGCGGACCTTTTTCCTGATTTTCCGGTACAGAATGTCGATTCGCTTCACCTGGCGCTTCACCTGCCATACCCGATTCCATGCACTAATCCCCAAATCAATTAATTACGGAAAATCCTCCGAGGTCTGCTCGCGACCTCAAAAGGGATTCAGAAATGGATCCCTTTTTTTATTACTGCAAAATCTCCTACAGCAGTAAAATCCCAGCCCGGCAGTCACCGAAGTACTGCGGGGTGCTCGAGAGCTTATATCCTTCAGCACCATTGATGAGTATCGACAATGGCGATACATGGATCAGTGGAACATGGCCAAATTACAATTTGATTTATCCGGGTGTAAATACATTAATAGGTAACCGAGTCTTGTTAGGTATTTATTCTAATCTGTATACTTATGTCCCTTCTCAAAATATTTTACTTCCAACTAATACAGGAACTACTGCTCAATACACTAATTGTTTGTGTTCGAACAATGATGTTTTATTCGCTGGAACTAGAAGTGGTTTTTTCAAAAGTGTAAATGGTGGACAAAGTTGGAAAACAATTTTAGATCAAAGTGTTGTTAAAATGTGTTTTGATGGGGATTCTATCTATGGGTTAACTTATGATTCACCATCCACACTTATGAGATCTTACAACAATGGTCAGACTTGGGATTCTATTACCGTACCATACAGTGCTTCAGGACCAACAAGAACTAGTATTGCAAAAGTAAGTTCACAAATATTTATATCTTCAAAACATGAGTCTATCTTCAGTAGTGATGAAGGGCTTACATGGGATACACTTCCTGATCTGCCAAATATTTCTCTTAATGGATGCTATTTAAATTCAAATAGTGGAGGACTTTTAAGTTCTTGCTTTGGTCAACTTTTTGCTATGTCCAAAGATGGTTATATTTTTAAATATAATACCACTTCACAATCATGGCAAACACTTTCTAATTTTTGTAATGCAAGTGGATATAACACTGATCAATTATTTTCAAGTGGAAATAAATTGTATGCTAAAATTAGCAATGATTTTTATTTTTCTATTGATTCAGGCCTTACATGGATTGTAGGATCCGGTAATGCGCCAAATGCCATTTTAGATTATGCAGGCATATTATTTGGTGTGTCAGGAATTGATCAGGTTGTTTATTCATTAGATGAAGGTGTTTCATGGCAAAAACTTGATACTGATTCAACTTTTATATCGTACAGAAACTTGTGTGTATTAAACGGAGTTTTTTATGCTGATGGATTTTATGATGGAATTTACAGACGAAGCAACCCGCTTTTTTCATTGAGTGGTAATGTTTATTGGGATCAGAACAATGACGGAATTAAAAATAGCGGCGAGCCGGGATTACAACAATTGATAGTTGCGGCAACCCCTGCCGGAATTGGCACAACAATTAATTCTTCCGGAGACTACTCACTCATTATAGATATGCCTGGTACCATATCCGCAGTCTCTCCAAATCCTTTTATTACTATTAATCCCCCCTCATATACATTTAGCGGCGAAACCGATAGCCTTGATTTTGGAGTTTATTTACCTCCAAACATTTTTGATTTGAAAGCAGATATTACCAACACGAATGTTTTTAACCCCGGATTTTCAACTAATTTACAATTAACCATAAAAAATTATGGAAATTATAGCGCAAATCCTCAGGCTAAAATGTTGCTTGACACAAATTTACTTTATGTGAATGCAACCCCCTCTCCAAATTATTTTTCAGGAGACACTGCTATTTGGAATTTGGCACCATTAAATTTTCTTGAACAGGCATCCATTCAAGTTGAAGTTCAAACAATCCTGCAAACACCTTTGGGATCTTTTGTGACTGCCAAACTGGAAGCATGGCCAGTATTAGGTGATACACTAACTTTCGATAATTTTGCAAGTTTACGTGCAGAGGTGGTTGGTTCTTTTGATCCGAATGATAAAACTTGTCTGCAGGGGAATATTTTTACTCCTGCTGAACTTCAAAGTAATTCTCCTTTGGAATATGTAATTCGTTTTCAGAATAAAGGAAGTTTTCCAACCGCATTTGTACTCATTACTGATACGTTGTCTTCACTTTTAGATTTTACAACTTTTAGAATGATATCTTCCAGTCATCCTTGTAGCTGGTCAATTAACGGATTTGGAATATTGGTCTTAACCTTCAATCCATTAGCCTTGCCACCCGAAGCCACTGATCCATTAAATAGTCATGGATTTTTTAAATATTCTATCAAATGTAAAAGTGGAATTTCAATTGGAAGTGCAATCGATAATTCTGCCTCCATAGTTTTCGATTTTAATCTTCCAATATTTACCAATACTGTTACTACATTGATTTCAGACACTATTCCTTTGCAGATTCCTGAAATGGTTCCATCAATAGTTCATCTTACTCCTTATCCTAATCCTGCCAGAGATAAGATCTTTATAAAAAACCTAAACATTGCCAGGGGGGAAACTATTGTAGCGCAAACATTCAACATACAAGGTAAATTAATATCTGTGGAAGTCATTAACACCAATCCGGCTAATATTGATATTTCAGAAATGAGAAACGGTTTATATTTTACAAGACTATTTTCTGAGGGAGGAAAGAATTTAGGAACTTTCAAGTTCATTAAAGAATAGTAGCTTTAAACACTAATCTTGTTATTGAAAAGCTTTTAAATTTGCTATATCTCTTTAACTAATTTTATTTTAGTTGATATTGATTCTAAAATTATTTCATAGTTGTAGACATTATTAAAATTTTAATTTACCGCACAACCGTTTAGTCTCAAAAGAGATGGCCTTTTTGTTGATACATGAGCTTGTCCGGAAGCATTTGCGACAACAATCTGCTTCTGGACGAAACAAAGAGGGTATTGCGTTATTTTATTTTGATAATTAATCTTTTAGTAAGTATTTTAAGTTGTTTCTCTAACCTCAATTCGTCCTTGTTTATTCTATTTAACAAATCTGGAGCATCATATCTCAATGTAGTCAAAAGTGATTTAACATTGAATGTGTCATGCCACTCGCCTATTTTTCCTTGAATTTTATTTAAATCTTTTGTATTGATATTTAATTTTAGAGCTACAGATTTTGGAACCAGTTCAGAGAAATATAAAAGTTGTTTAATTTGTTTCCTTGCTTTGTGTATTTTTTTAGGTTTGCTAAAATCTTTTAGTAGAATAGTGAAGATGGGCTTTAATTTCTTAGCAAAGATCTTTTTGATAAAGACATCTTTAATCGGATTAAAATGTATTGAACTCTTTTTTTTATTTTTGCTGATAGCAACTTTGTTTTTATCGATTTTTGAAATGAATTTTAAAACATGTTGCTTCCTGTTTTGATCAAGCTTTAAAAGTAAAGCAGAATTTACACCTTTAAAACTTTTCAGTAAAACTATGCCTACATCCAAATCGCGGATAGCGCCAGATTTTCTGAAAAATTTATTTAACTGCTTAAACTCATGGAAAACTTTATCATTTTTCCAATGAGGTGTTATAAACTGAAACATTGATTTCAGCTTCTTAATCTTCACCCTGAACTTATGCAAATCTTCTGCCTTTTCTGATTTCCGAAAACGATTAAGATAGGTAAGGGCAGAAGTAGTATTAATTACGAAATATTTTATTTGTTTTGATCTGGTTAACATTGGAGGGAAGTAAATTGCGCTCAGTTACTAATCTGCATTAAAAGTAATAATAATAATGGAAAAGTACAACATTTATGGAGTTCTTTCAACAAAAACTATAAATAGGAAAATACAGAATGTACTATACCTGTTGTATCTGTGATAGTTATTTCAGACTAGATATGAGTATTTGCATTTATTTCGTAGGTAAAATCATCATCATTATGCAATTTGGGAAATGAAATCTTGCTGCTTTCATTTATCAATCACCAAAACTAGGGAAACGTGTTATTGTAATCACTTGAATCTGTATAACTTTGTATATTATAAGGTTTAATGAGCCGCATACTTACTAATTCTGTTTTGAAACGCTTCTGAAGATTAGGAAGGCGATTTGATTTTGAATTTTTTATTTAAATATGGGATTTTGGATTCCCTTTGCGCCGGAAAATGCACACAAAGACCCGCTGAAGACAGTGGCCATTTCTATGTGGTGAAGTCCAGGACTAAATTGAAAAATCAGAAAGGAAAAATTAGCTTGACTACTTAAGTATATTTTGATTTATGGTTTTAGAAACAGCCTCTCCAATAGAGTTAACCTGTAATTTCTGATATAATTTTTTAATATGCGAATGAACGGTTTCGTAGCTCACCGATAATTCGTCGGCAATCATTTTGTACGATTTGCCTTTGACCAACAATTGAAGAACATCTTGTTCTCTTTTGCTTAAATTAAAAGCTTCTGCATTGGTGGTGTGGGGTTGTACTCGTGCGAATTGTTTAAGTACTTTCCGTGCAATTACGGGTGTCATAGGGGCACCACCCTGATATACTTCCAGAATTTGATTGATCAATAAATCCATCCGTGTATTTTTAAGAATGTACCCATTTGCTCCCGCACAGATACTCGAAAATACTTTATCATCATCCTCGAAACCCGTAAGCATGAGTACAGGTAGTTCGGGATAGTGGCGTCGTAACATCCCTACGCCTTCAATACCATTAATCCCCGGCATGTCAATATCCATTAGTACCACATCAGGCTGGCTACTTTGTATGGACTCAATTAAAGCCTCATAGGAATCGAAGGCATTAACTAGTTCCAGCGTATCGGTAGTCGATAACAATAGTTGTATGGACTCTCTTACATTCACATTGTCGTCAAAAATTATAATTCTCAAACGTTTACCGGTTACTTTATTCATAGTGCAAGGTTAATAGAATATAAGATGTTAATCAATCACCAATTATGGTTAGATATTGTGTTTTAGTGCTACTTCAATGCTGGTACCGGAGCCGGGAGCTGAGGTGATACTAAATACTCCTCCAATTTCTTCGGCCCTCTTTTTCATGTTCGCAACACCATTGCCGTTATAAGGCATTACCCGATCAGCATCAAAGCCGATGCCATTATCAGTAATAAACATTTTGAACGATTTTCTCGTCCCTGAAAACTTGATAAATATTTCAGTACAATTTGAATATTTGAGGATGTTATGAATTGCTTCTTTAAAGATTAAAAACAAATTTTTTCTCGTTTCCATCCGCAATCGCACCTGTTTTAAGTTTTCTTCGCAAGCAATATCAAATGAAATATTGGCCACCCCTAAAAGTGCAGCTGCATAGGCCTCCATCCTGTAAAGTAAGTCCTCGAGCCGATCATTTTCAGGCTTCACTGCCCAAACAGTATCGCTTGTTTTGTCAATAATTTCCTGTGAGCCGGATTCTATTTTTTCCATGATGGTAGAAATATCATTCAACTGATTTGATTTTATTTTAATGTTGGCAATTTGACTGTACCAATGAATACTTCCAAGTGTTGAACCAATATCATCATGTAAATCACGGGCAATTTTGTTTCTTACTTCATGTAGATTCATAAGTTGGCGTATGCGGAATTTGTAAAACCACCATGCCGATGAAATGATTAAGATGACTAAAATGGTATAAAAATACCAGGTTTTGTAGAAGGGTGGAATTATTTCGATGAGATACGTTCCGATGGAACTTTCCAAGCCGTTACTATTGATGGCTTTGTAAGTTAGTCGATATTCTCCCGGTGGCAGATTGGTGTAAGTAATTAAAGGATTATGTTGATTATTGCGCCATTTTTCATCAATACCCTCTAGCTGATATTGATAGGTTACCTGATCATTATTTGAAAAGCAATTGGAAGAAATGTAAAATCTCAAAAAATTTCTGTTGTATGCAGTGTTGAGTTTGTTACGGATGAAGTTGTCGGAGGGCTCATCCATTATCCACATTTGAGTTAGATGCACATTCGGTTTCTCTTGATCGGGTTTAATGCTGTCAGGGTGAAATTCAATGTAGCCTCTGTCGAAACCTGCAACTAATTTGCCTTTTTCACCCTCATGAAAATAGCCCGTCAATCCCTGAGGAAGCCCTGTGGACCAGCCATACAATTTGTGACGGTTCAAATCGGTATCATAGTGAAGCAAACCTGATGAGGTAATAATCCATAATTGATTTTCGCTTAATGCTAATCCTTGCAGCGAATTTATTCCTGTATTAAACTGAGTAAAAAGTTTGTTTTTATTCTCAGGTTGAAAGAGTACCAATCCTGAACCCTGCGTGGTCATCCAAAAACTTCCATGCCTATTCTCAATCATATCATAAACATTTGAGACACCGGGCTGTTGTTTACTATCAGACCATTGAGTCCATTTCCCATCGAAATAAATATTGCCTTCTTCAGTAAAATATTCATTAAATTTATTTGGTTCATCCAATACAACTTGTTGAACTCCTTTGCTTACCCCGCAAAGCCAGATACGATTTTTAGAATCAGTATAAATTTTTCGAACCAAGTTTTCGGGATTAGTATGTTTTTTTGATTTATCCGGTAACAGAATTGCAACATGCAAGGAATTTGGATCAATGAGCATCAAAAAGTGCCCATAAACAGATGCCATTATAAGCGTATCATCCCTGTATCGGAAGGCGTTTAGACTATTAAAATTTGAAGCGAAAATTGATTTAAAATCGAAAACCGTGCCTTTTTTAATTTTAGTTAAAGGTTGTAATTTCATATCATGGGTTCGTAATTCAAATAGTGTTTTATTTGAACCAATAATTATTGTTCCATTACCGGATTTAATAATGCTCGTTAATCGAAGTTCCTTATTTTCGTATATGTTCGAAGCAAATCGAAAGGTCGTTTCATTTTTCAGCTTATAGAATAGTCCGCATGCAGTGATTATTACTTCTGTACGTTCATTGGTAAAAATACGTCCGTTCACCTGACACGATTCTGATTCGCCCTTTACAGGGAGATGCGTAATCTCAAACTGATTTAATAATGGATCGTAAAGATAAAGTCCTGCATTGGTACAAATCCACATTCGGTTATAGGAATCTTTAAATATGTCATTTATTCTCGAAGTAATTGATGGCGAATATTTCAGGTCATTGTGGAAAGATTTATTTTGCAAATTTAAAAAGCGAATACCACTGAGCTTGGTTCCCAACCATAATACTTGATGATCATCTTCAGCTATAGTTAGAATTTCGTCTCCGGATGAATCAAGTTTTTTGGACCCATCAAAGTAATAACTCTTTATTAATTCCGGCGACAGATCAAACTGATGAATAGCATTATCCCAGGCACCACACCAAAGGTATCCATCACTTCCTGCATGAATGGTATTAATGGTATTTGCATAGTACGAAGAGGATTTAAAATTTTTGTCGAATTCATTATACTTTCGTAATGACATGCCTAATGCACCAAAATATGCAATTGTATCCCTTGCACAAACACTATAAAATGTTCTGTTGTTTTCAACTTCTTTTAATTCGCCGTTATTAAGATCCATCATGCACAAACCTTGATTGTTGAGTGCTATCCAAATCACATTTTTGTGCTTATCGAACTTTAGTGAATTAATGGATTCTGAGGTAAGTTCTGAATTTTGTTTGTTGTATCTTTTAAAAAGGCCGGTACGATGGTTATAAGAACTCAGTCCCGATGTTGTGGTCCCAATCCATATAATGGAATCATTATCAACTGCAATTGATGATATGCTATTTCCGGAAATGGCATTGGTATCATTATCAATTGTTTTAAAAATGTAATACTGTCTGCCATCAAACCTGTTCAATCCATCCTTAGTTCCAATCCACATAAACCCATGATGATCGCTTATCGCACAGGTTACCTGATTGTCGGAGAGGCCTTGTTCGGTAGTGTAACTTTGAAGCTGTAGAAATTTCGGTTGAGCCTTTAATGAGGTATTTGAAAAGAAGATAAAAAAGCATGATACGACTATCCATCGTAAAAGTGGGAATATCATTGCCTGTTTTGATGTTTCAAATGCCACAGATCGATTGTTTAAATGCTAATGTATAAAATTACTTCATAAAACTTGCACCTACTTGATCACACAATTACATATTACAAGTATTTTATTCAAAAAATATTTATTGGAGATAAAGATACTTATTCGGTTCAATACTTGAAGTTATTATTTAATATTCATGGATGATTTTCATTTAAATTTATAAAATTTATTTAATTTACCGCTGATATTAAGTGACCCAACTTTTTAGGCCACAAATCTGTTTCCTGTAATTATAATTGAAATCTATTTTTTCATTGCGAACAGTTGAAATCACTGAATTTTCATTGATATCAAGCAGAGGATATTTTTCGTGGAGCACTGAACATAAATATTCAATTTTCATATCACATCCCTGAGATTTTAATATTTTTATAATACAAGACTTCAAGGTCAATTTAGAATTTATTTTAAAGATAAGATGTTCATCCTTATTCAACTCCAGACCAAATTCATTAAATATAATTGTTGCACAAATTGGTTTAATAATATTAAGAAGATGTTTCTTTTCTTTATTTAGAAACATCATCAAAACTCTATCAAAATTAATTTCGTATGTTTCAAAATGGTATGTATTTATTTGAAATATAATATTTTTAACAAATGCACCAAAATCAAAATATTTATAAAGGTCATTACTAATAATATAACCAAATGTGAAAGTGTGTCTAAACAATTTCACATTATCTTGTAGAGGTTTATCAATGCCAATATTGGAATGGGTCTGTTTAAAAAGAAGCGAAAAAACGATGGAATAAAATTGAATATTAAAATTTACACCCTCTAATTGGTTAAGATAATTTGTAAATGTATTTTCAATACAAAAGAAAGAACCTCCCTCTTCTATTTTATAATTTCGAAAAGTATTAGGAGAGAAGATGGAAACGAAATGGAAATACTTTTCAAGATTATCAGACAAATCGTGTTTTAGTCTAACCGCATTTATTTTATTCAAATTCAAGTCATTCATTACACCTTCAAGTGGGTCTTGTGTAGCATTAACGTTACGATAAAAGTATTTAAATATGCATTTTTCTTTTACAGTAAAGATATTGTCCGATTGGATTAACCACTCCAATAATGTGAACAATTTTATTTTTCCATTTCTATCAACCGGAATTTCAAATTCTGCGCCATTTTCATCGGAGATATTTTTAAAATGAGACCTTAGTATAAAATTTGCAATTTCAATATCTGAAAGGCTTTCCGATAAAGCTATTAATTTATCCAAATAGATTTTAATTTGAATTTTGAATGATTTGATCTCATTAACAGTAAAATTTCCAATTTTTGGGAATTTATCGAATTCAATACCGTGCTCGAATAGTGCCTCCAAAAAATGTTTGGTATTTGAAGCCTTTAAAAATAATTCTAATGTTTTTTTAGTTCTGAGAGAAAGTTTCGAGAAATGGGATTCTAAGCAGAAATTAAAAATTGAAAGTTTTTTAGGCGTAAGTGCATCAAATGTATGGCAAATATTAATTTTTTCCATTTCAAAAAATGAATTTTGTAATTTGTTTTTTTCACAAAATTCAATTAATTCAATATCAGTTTTATGTCCGCAATCTTGGATCTTTTTAAATGATCCATATTTATTGTAAAATTCAAGAATTAGGCTAAGAGAAAACAAATCGCACTTTTTACATATGGATAGGGCTCTA